>Ga0207976_100023_pt1 | contig 291460 bp, 275 predicted proteins | sample LakWasMe94_HOW11_2_FD_183916 | JGI IMG/M metagenome (GOLD analysis project Ga0207976, IMG submission 183916) | Freshwater sediment methanotrophic microbial communities from Lake Washington under simulated oxygen tension - Sediment Metagenome... | ecosystem: Environmental > Aquatic > Freshwater...
AACCAGTGTGAAAGTAGGTAATCGTCAGGCTTTGTATATGCTAAAGCCCCAGCTCTCCCGAGCTGGGGCTTTTTGCTTTGGCGCTCACTATTTGCCAGGGACCCTCACCAAATAAATAGTGCTGCTCCGACGTGGTGACCTGCTAAGAATCGTGTAGCTTGATTAACCGATATTTAGAGCAAACTTTCCTGTCGTTTCTCCATACGTGAAGACAAGGCCCTTGTTGTGTCGGTTAACCACTGAGCTATCTCGAAACCTTGTTCGTCATTGCTAAAATCGATGGCGTATTCGGATAACGGCAAAGTCAACGCCGCTGTTTGGCTTTTTAATGCTTCCGTTTGAGAAATGCTGAATCTTTATTCCCAAGTCGAGATTGTTTTCAAATACGTAGCCAACACCGACATGGTCACCAAATTGGAAACGCGTCGATAACTTTCGACCAGCGTTGTCGTAGAGTTCCGAAAGAAGATGCGCACCGATACCGGCCTCCGCATACAATCCTTTTTGATTGTCCCTTTGTGCACGGAATACAGGCGTGATGCCTAAAACGGCAATCGTCTGCGAGTTTCCAGGGACGTTTTGGTGGTGGTTGTTGCGCCACTGGGCAAAAGTCGCGTCCCAATAGCCACTAATATGCGTGCCGTTTGATTGCCACCATTGCTTTTCCCAGTTCCATTGGGCACCAGCACGGACCAGCTTGGTATGGTCGCCAGCGCCCACTTCGATGGATGCCGAGTCAAATGCGTTAGCTGCCTCAGTCATGCAAGTGAGCAATGAAATAAGGGCAAACATGGTCCACTTGTTATTTCTTGTCATTACCGTTCCGTTCCATAAGCAAGGCCATTTTTTCATTGTAGAGTGGTCCATTCTCAAGCATTTATGTATTGATTAAGGTTCGTGCAAAAGTACGGCATATTTGACCGTATAAAGCGGCCGAATCGAGACTCAATTCGCCGGGCATCCAAGATATCGCAGACGGGGTCGGGCTTTTTATGCCACGTACTCAGCACAAGAAATCTGCTTTGTATGAACGCATAATGTGCAGACTTTATGGAATATATGCCGGGTCAATACGGCCTGGCACGTCGACTCGCATGGTCAAGATGCAACCGGAGAGCGGATTTTTCAGGCGTTCCGCTTCCGGGCGATTGTGCCGCGCCGTTGTGACATACAACGTCCGCAAGTCCGGCCCGCCGAATGCCACCATGGTAGGGCAGCGAACCGGCAGTTGAACTTCGCGAAGCACCTCGCCCGAAGATGAGAGGCGCAGCAATCGCCCTCCTTCGTACATTGCACACCAGTAAGCGTCCTCGCTGTCGACTGCTGCTCCGTCTGGTCGGCCACCGTAATCTTCCCTTCTATCCATCGAGAACTGCCTGAACAGGCGCCCGGCGCCAAGTTCGCCGGTCGTCAGGTCAAATTCATAAGCGGTAATGCGATGCGCTGTTGTATCCGCATGGTAAAGGGTGCGGTTGTCGCAACTGAAGGCGACGCCGTTTGACACCGTTACGGGTTTGCCTGTGTCGCGAATCCTTCCGCGTTCGATGCAAAACAGTGATCCCGCCGCGCGGTCGCGAGGGTCGTACAGCGTTCCTGTCCATAAGCGGCCCGCCGCGTCGCAATGTCCATCATTAAAACGCACGGTTGAAGTATCGTAAGGTGCATCTGCAAATGGCGTCAGCACGCCACTATGCGTGTCGAGCATGGCAAGCCCCGTGCGCATGGCCACAACAAGGCCACCTTTTGCATTACGGGCGATGCATCCCGGTTCCGACGGCAGCGGCCAGACGCGATGAGTGCGATGTTCCGGGTGAAAGCAGTGTACCGCGAGCCCCGCGATATCAATCCAGTACAGCGAAGATTCGTCAGGATGCCAAAGCGGGGATTCGCCCAGCAACATGGGAATATCCAGCAAAGTTTGTATTTCACTGGTCGACATGGAAGTTGTTTTTTTGAGATGATGAGGCACCATTATGCAATGAAACCAAATTACATGAGGAGAGGCGCTTGAACCTTACTGCAGCCCTGCCAACACTAGCATTCCTGGGCATCGGATTGATGGGCAAGCCGATGGCAATGCGTCTTTTGCATGCCGGTTATCCTCTCACTGCATGGAACCGGACACGATCGAAGGCCGAAGCGCTCGTGCCGCTGAATGCGAGAATTGCCGCTGATCCTGCCGACGCGGTACGGCACGCCGACATTGTCATAACAATGCTTGAGGCAGGTCCCATTGTCGGCGAGGTTCTTGACCAAGCGATGGCCGGCTTGCGCGCCGGTTCACTCGTCGTTGACATGAGCTCGACGCACCAATCGGAGGCCCAGGCATTTCACGCAAAGCTTGCAGCGCATGGCGTTTCCTTCATCGACGCACCGGTTTCGGGGGGCGTGCTCGGCGCAGAAGCAGGGACATTGGCGATCATGGCTGGCGGAAGTGCAGCCGACTTCCGGCGCGTGGAAGCCGTTCTGGCAGCAATGGGACGCCCGACACTTGTCGGCCCGGCAGGTTGTGGACAAGTGGCCAAGCTTTGTAATCAGCTGATCGTAGGGGGAACGCTCAGCATCGTGGCCGAGGCCTTATTGCTGGCGCAGGCCGGAGGGGCAGATCCGGCGGCAGTCCGGACGGCAATCCGTGGCGGTTTTGCAGAAAGCCGCATTCTGGAAGTGCATGGACAACGCATGTTGGATCGCAATTTCATGCCCGGTGGGCAGGTGAAGAGCCAGACCAAGGACCTGGAAAATGTCTTGATCGCGGCGGCGACTGCAGGCGTTACATTGCCGGTCACTGAGTTGGTGACGCAGCATTATCGGAGCATCCTTGAGCAAGTTCCGAATGCCGACCAATCCGCGGCATTGCTTGCGCTGGAGCGGATAAACGCAGGGAAGAGACTCGGCGAAGGGCCGGATAGATTGCCCTGAACGACCGTGCGGTGGCATCGGTATTTCATAGACGATTATTAATGCAAAGACGGGGAGGTCATGAGCGTATGTACCGCGTGCATGAATCTGCTTTTGATTTCAAACAACTCGATTTAATGCAACGCTTCGCTTTATGACTGTCAAGTTCTCCGAACGTACCGACTGGCGTGCCGTATGGCAACTGATCAAACCTTATTGGGTCTCGGATGAGAAATGGCGAGCGCGCGGTCTTCTCGCAACGGTCGTCGCTTTGGCACTTGGCCTCGTGTATCTCGATGTTCAGTTCAACACGTGGAACCGCGATTTTTACAATGCATTGGAAAACAAGGATTACGCTGCTTTCAGAGAACAGCTCTGGCGTTTTTCCTATCTGGCTTTTATCTACATTGCCGTAGCAATCTACCGGGTCTATTTGACGCAAGCGCTTGAAATGCGTTGGCGCGCCTGGATGACGACGCAATACATGAGTGAGTGGTTGGTCAATCAGGCGTATTACCGTATCGAGCAGACGCGCGCCGCGGATAATCCCGACCAGCGTATTGCGGAAGACCTCAGCTTCCTTACCAATGGCTCCTTGACCTTGTCGCTCGGTCTTCTATCGAGCGTCGTCACATTGGTATCCTTCATTGGTATCTTATGGTCGGTGAGCGGTCCGCTTTCATTCATGCTCGGCGCACAAGAGTGGACCATTCCCGGCTATATGGTCTGGTTTGCGATGGCGTATGCCGTCATTGGTTCTGCAGTGGTGTGGCGAATCGGCAAGCCGCTGGTGCAGCAGAATTTCCTGCAGCAGCGCTATGAAGCGGATTTCCGTTTTGGTCTGGTGCGCATTCGCGAATATGCCGAGGCCATCGCGCTGTATCGCGGCGAACGCCAGGAGCAGGAACAACTGGCCGGCCGGTTTGAATGGATTCGGGAAAACTGGTGGGCCATCATGCGCACCACCAAGCGTCTGAATGTCGCGTCGAACTTCTATGCGCAATTCGCCATCATCTTTCCATTTCTGGTCGGTGCGCCTCGCTATTTCGCCGGCAGTATTACACTCGGGGGACTGATGCAGATCAGTTCTGCCTTCGGACACGTGCAAGATGCGCTGTCCTGGTTCATCAATGCATTCAGTTCACTGGCAAGCTGGAAAGCGAGCGTCAACCGCTTGGCCGGGTTTCACTCCGCAGTAACCGTCGCGCGCACGCAGGTGTCGGGCATTGCGGTCAATCGCAACAACGTTGGTGCGATCTTGCTGGAAGGTCTGACGCTGCATCTGCCGGCGGGACTACCATTGACGCGCCCTTTGTCGGCAGAGGTGCGCGCCGGGCAGCGCATTCTCGTCACCGGACCTTCGGGCTGCGGCAAGTCAACGCTGTTCCGTGCGTTCGCCGGCATCTGGCCATACGGTACTGGCAGTATTGAAATTCCGAACGATGCGAAGCTATTGTTCTTGCCGCAAAAAAGTTATCTGCCGATCGGTAGTTTGCGTGCGGCGATTGCCTATCCTGCAACAGAAAAAGCCTACAAGGACCCCGCGATCAAGCATTACCTCGGCTTGTGCATGTTGCCGCACCTGTCGGACAAGCTTGATGAATTGGATAACTGGAGCCAACGCCTGTCGCCCGGCGAGCAGCAGCGCCTGGCATTTGTCCGCGCCTTGTTGACGCGACCGGATGTCCTGTTTCTCGACGAGGCGACAAGCGCACTCGATCCGGCAACGGAAGATACCCTGTACGAACTGCTTTTGCGCGAACAGGGTGAAATGGCCTTGCTCAGTATTGCGCACCGGGATGTTGTTGCCAAATATCATCAAATCCATTGGCAATTTATTCACGAATCGCAAGGCGAAACAAAGTTAGCGAACGCTACGCTTCCAGCAGGCTTTACAATTCGCACATCCCAAATTGTTAATTCCCCGGTGGCAAAATAAGGCGCCGGTGAAGTGCTGCGACGTACATGGCTTTTCATGCTTGTCGCCAATTTCAACGTGACGACATGAATCGCTTTTACCTTTTCTTTCCGTTGCTTCTTGCCATTGCGGGCTGCGCGTCCGACTCAAGCGTTCGCCGCGTGGACCCAGTAGTAACTGCGCCGCACATCGAGAAGCTTGCCGTTTTCTCTTCCAACTCTGCCGGCGGACTGCCGCAAGGTTGGGAGCCAATGATTATCCTGCGCAACAAAAAGCAGACGCAGTATCAGCTGGTGAGCAAGGAAGATACAACGGTACTCCATGCGCGTGCCGAAGGCGCTTCATCAGGCCTGATGCAAAAGGTTGACGTCAACCCGCAGCAACAGCCGTGGCTGCACTGGCGCTGGAAGATCAACAGCCTGCTCAAGTTGGCGGACAACACTAATCGCGCCACCGAAGATTCGCCGGTGCGGCTGATTCTTGGATTTGATGGTGACAAGGATTCAATGCCGTTCACCGACCAGGTCTTGTTCGAAACCGCCAGAGTGATGACTGGCTATGATTTCCCGTATGCGACGCTAATGTATATCTGGGAAAACAATGCGCCGGTCGGTTCCGTCATTCGCAGCACCTACACCAGCCGCATCCGGATGATGGTGGCCGAGAGCGGTTCGGATGGTCTGGGCGAATGGCGCAACTTCGAGCGCAATATTCTGGAAGATTACGAAAAAGCATTCGGGGAAAAACCGGGCCAGCTGATCGGCGTCGGCGTGTTGACCGACACCGATAATACCGGCGAAACCACGGAGGCATGGTATGGCGACATCCGCCTGCTGCGCGAACGCTTTTCTCTCACGGCCGGCCACGAGCGGGACCGCATCTCTTTGACGCGTCGTTAAGACCGCCGCGCCAGGCGTCGCGCGGACAGCGCCAACCAAAGAATCAGGTACTGCGTAGCCACGCCTCGGCAAGACGTACCCAGTACGTGGCGCCGATCGGGAGCAAGTCGTCATTGAAGTCGTAGCTCGGATTGTGCAGGTTGCACGGACCGAGGCCGTGGCCGGAATCGCGATGTCCGCCTTCGCCATTGCCGATGAACACATAGCAGCCTGGCTTCTCTTGCAGCATGAATGCAAAATCTTCTGCGCCCATGGTCGGCTCGACCTGCGCATCGACGTGGTTTTCACCGACGATCGATTGCATGACACTCACGGCGAACGCCGTTTCCTTTGCATGGTTGATCAGCGGCGGGTAATTGCGCTTGAAACGAAAATCGACCTGCGCATCGAACGCGCTCACCGTATGTTCTGCAATCGTTCGCATGCGCTGCTCGATCAGGTCCAGCACCTGGGTGGTGAAAGTGCGCACGGTACCGACCAAAGTCGCTTCATCCGGGATGACATTGGTTGCACTGCCGGCGTGAATTTGTGTGATCGACAGGGCTGCCGCGTCAATTGGGCTCTTGTTGCGGGTGATGATCGTCTGCCAGCTTTGTGCAATCTGGATAGCGACCATGATCGGATCGATTCCCTTGTGCGGTTGCGCGGCGTGCGCGCCTTTGCCTTGAACGATGACTTCAAATTCATTCGACGAGGCCATCATCGGCCCTGATGTGACGCCGAAGGTGCCGACTGCGACGCCCGGCCAGTTGTGCATGCCGAACACCGCATCCATCGGACATTTCGAAAACAAGCCGTCTTCCATCATGCGTCGTGCCCCGCCGCCGCCTTCTTCCGCCGGCTGGAAGATCACATACACAGTGCCGTCAAAATTGCGCTGGCGAGCCAGGTAGCGGGCCGCACCGAGCAGCATCGCGACGTGGCCGTCATGGCCGCAGGCGTGCATCTTTCCGGCGTGCCTGGACGCATGCGGGAATGTGTTGATTTCCTGTACCGGCAAAGCATCCATGTCGGCGCGCAAACCTACGGCGCGATTGCTCGTGCCATTCTTGATGACGCCGACAACTCCGGTGACCCCCATGCCGCGGATGACCGGGATGCCCCAATCGGTCAGTTTTTGTGCAATGACATCAGCGGTGCGGTTCTCTTCAAAGCAGAGTTCCGGGTATGCGTGAATATCACGACGAATCTGCTGCAGTTCAGATTGGAATTCAATGATCGGGTCAATCAACTTCATGTTTGTCTCCGGGTATGCAGTCGCAATTTATTGCCTTGCGACATGCACTCAGCCTGCAATAACCATACGATATCGGTATATTACGCGAAGGCTGAAAGGTATATTTTAACTACTACAAAGTGGCCTGCGCACGTTTGCATCTTGGCGTGCGTGAAGGGCGCTACTATGCACTCAAACCCTGTTTTCGTCTTCCGGTATTTGCTAAATGAGCAACCCGGCGGACTTTGGAATGTTTTATGACTACGTCAATTGTTCGTGCCACCTGTCCCCATGACTGTCCTGATACCTGTGCACTGCTGATTACCGTCGAAGACGGCATCGCGACACAGGTTAAAGGCGACCCTGATCATCCAACGACGGCCGGTGTGCTCTGCACGAAGGTGTCGCGTTATGCAGAACGCACTTATCACAAGGAGCGACTGCTCCACCCGATGAAGCGCATCGGCAAGAAAGGCGAAGGCCGGTTTGAGCGGATCAGTTGGGACGAAGCGCTGGATATCATCACGATGCGCTTGAAGGAAATTGCTTCGCGCAATCCACAAGCGATACTGCCCTACAGCTATGCGGGCACCATGGGTCTGGTGCAGGGCGAATCCATCGCCGCGCGCTTTTTCCATAAGCTGGGGGCATCACTGCTCGACCGCACCATCTGCGCTACCGCAGGCGGGCAAGGTTATAAATACACCATCGGCGCGCGCATTGGCACCGACGTCGAGCAGTTTCAAAATGCCAAGCTGATCTTGATCTGGGGAGGCAATCCGATCGCTTCCAATCTGCACTTCTGGATGCGAGCGCAGGAGGCCAAGCGGCGTGGCGCGAAACTGATTGCCATTGATCCGTATCGCTCGCTGACGGCAGAGAAGTGCCATCAGCATATAGCGCCCTTGCCCGGTACCGATGCGGCGCTTGTGCTCGGCATGATGCATGTACTGATCAGGGACGATCTGCTCGACGATGACTATATTGCGCAATACACCATCGGTTTCGAGCAACTGAAAGCGCGTGTCGCGGAATGGACGCCGCAACGCACTGCCGAAGTGTGCGGCATCCATGCCGACGAAGTCGAGCAGCTTGCGCGCGAATACGGCACTACCGCAAAGCAGGGTGATCCCGTTGCCATTCGCATCAATTACGGGTTGCAGCGCGTGCATGGCGGCGGCACGGCGGTACGCAATATTGCCTGCCTGCCCGCATTGGTTGGCGCATGGCGCCATGCCGCAGGCGGTATTCAGCTTTCGTCCTCGGATTCCTTCCCGAAGAACAACCGCGCGCTGCAGCGGCCCGACCTGATGCCGCACCCGTGTCGCACTATCAACATGAGTACCATCGGCGACGATTTGCTGCGGGATTCGTCGCCGGACTTCGGTCCGAAGATCGAAGCCTTGATTGTCTATAACTCCAATCCGGTCGCGGTCGCCCCTGAATCGCCCAAGGTGGCGCGCGGATTCGCTCGAGAGGATTTGTTCACGGTCGTGCTCGAGCATTTTCAGACCGATACCGCGGACCATGCGGACATCGTGCTGCCGGCTACCACGCAACTGGAACATGTGGATATTCATTCCACATATGGTCACTTGTACATGATGGCTAACAATGCGGCAATCGCTCCGCTCGGCGAAGCGAAACCGAATACGGAAATATTTCGCCTGCTCGCGATGCGCATGGGCTTCGATGATCCCTGCTTTAAAGAGAGTGACGATGCGATCGCGGCACAGGCATTCAATTCCAGCGATGTGCGGGCGATTCATTTCGACTGGGATTCGCTCAAGCGCAAAGGCTGGCAAAAATTGAATGTCCCTGACGCACCGTTCGCGCAGGGGAGTTTTCCTACGCCGTCGGGTAAGTGCGAGTTCTATTCGGAGCAGATGAAGACCGACGGCTTCGATCCGCTGCCAACCTATATCGCCCCCCACGAATCCGTCGCGAGTAATCCGGAGTTAGGAAAAACATATCCGCTCGCAATGATTTCTCCGCCGGCACGGAACTTTCTTAACAGCACCTTCGTCAATGTGAAGAGTCTGCGCGATACGGAAGGCGAACCTCATCTGGACATGCATCCCGCCGACGCTGCGCAACGCGGCATCGGTGATGGTGATCCGGTAAGGATTTTCAACCAGCGCGGATCATTCGTCGCAAAAGCGCGCGTGACTGACAGGGCACGCCAAGGACTGGTGGTTGGTTTGTCCATCTGGTGGAAGAAATTCACCGTCGATGGCAGAAACGCCAACGAGGTTACCAGCCAGCGCTTGACCGACATGGGTAACGGACCGACGTTCTATGACGTACTGGTTCAAGTGGAAAAAGCGTAGGAAGAGACGAATGAAGATGAAGTGGCGGGCCATGATTTTTTGCGGCGCGGCGGCGCTGGTTGCTGGCTGCGCTCAGCTCGGGTATTACGTGCAGGCGGCGCACGGACAATTTTCGCTGTTGTCCGAAGCGCGGCCGATCGACGATTGGCTCTCCAGCCCTGATGTGGAAGACAAGCTCAAGGGCAAGCTCACCAGGGTCAAGGAAATCCGCGCATTCGCCGCGCGTGAACTGGCCTTGCCGGATAACGACAGCTACACCACGTACGCCGACTTGAAACGACCATTCGTGATGTGGAATATCGTCGCTACGCCCGAGCTATCGCTGAAACCCGTCCAATGGTGCTTTCCGGTTGCCGGTTGCGTCAACTATCGTGGCTATTACAGTAAGGAGGATGCGCAGGCATTTGCCGCCGAGCTTCGCGCTGATAAATACGATGTCGAGATATCCGGCGTTCCCGCGTATTCCACGCTAGGCTGGTTCAAGGATCCGGTGCTGTCGACATTCATTCAATATCCGGATGGCGAACTGGCCCGATTGGTATTCCATGAGCTGGCACATCAGACCGTGTACGTGCCTGGCGATTCGCGCTTCAATGAATCGTTTGCTGTCGCCGTGGAAGAGGCCGGCGTGGAGCGCTGGATGGCACTGTACGGCGACGACAAGATGCGCAGGACCTATGCGACCTACGAAGGGCGCAAGCACGACTTTCTTGCCTTGTTGATGAAGCACCGGAAGGCATTGCAGGCGAACTATGACCGTGATGTCGATGACAAGGAAAAGCGTCGGGAAAAGACGGCGATCTTCCGTGCGCTAAAAGAAGAATATCTGGTGCTGAAAGAAAGCTGGGGTGGCTACAGTGGTTATGATCGCTGGTTTGCCGAGCCGCTGTCGAATGCGCACCTTTCTGCCATCGCGACCTATCACGACTTCGTGCCCGGATTCCGGGCGATACTGGCACAGCAAAAGGACTTGAGGAAGTTCTATGACGCAGTGCGTGCGCTGTCCGTGCTTGACGAGAACGATCGGCATAGGCAGCTCGCCGAGCTTGGACAATCAAGGACGATGGCCGCAGCGAACCCGCATGCGGACGTGGCGAACTAGAATCTGATTATTCTGAATTACCCGATAGACAACGCGACCCAAGTGGTCGCGTTGTCGTTTCTGCTGCCGGATTGCGCAAGTTGTTGCGACGCAATATGCAAGCCGGATAGAGGAATGCCTCTGAATTGTGCAAAAGGCTTGCGCGGGAGGGCGCTCACCGATAGCATCTATGTTAATAAAAAAAGAATCGGTCGTTCGTTTATTTCAGCGAGCCGGCCTGAATCGTCCTTATCCCACTAAAACAATACAAGAGGCAGACAATGGAAAAAATTTGGCTGAAGTCCTATCCGCAAGGCGTCCCAGCGGAGATCGATACGTCGCAGTATCGTTCGCTGGTCCATCTTCTGGAGGAGTCATTCCGCAAGTTCGCATCGCGCAAGGCCTATGTCTGCATGGACAAGTTCCTGACTTACGCAGAGGTCGACGAACTGTCCAAGCACTTCGGTGCCTGGTTGCAGAGCAAGGGTCTGAAGAAGGGTGCGCGCGTTGCCATCATGCTGCCCAACGTATTGCAGTATCCGATCGCCATTGCCGCCGTTTTGCGCGCCGGCTACACGGTCGTTAACGTCAATCCGCTGTATACGCCGCGTGAACTGGAACACCAGCTCAACGATTCCGGCGCTGAAGCCATCGTCATTCTCGAAAACTTTGCGACGACACTGGAGCAAGTTATCGGCAAGACCAAGATCAAGCATGTCGTGGTCGGCAGCATGGGGGAAATGTTGGGCGGCGTGAAGGGCATGATCGTCAACTTCGTCGTGCGTAATGTGAAAAAGATGGTGCCTGCGTTTTCGCTGCCGAACGCGACGCGCTTCAAGCAGGCGTTGGCGGAAGGTGCGCGCATGTCCATTAAACCGGTCGACCTGACGCAGGACGATGTCGCCTTCCTGCAGTACACCGGCGGGACTACCGGCGTGTCAAAGGGTGCGACGCTGTTGCACCGTAATGTGATTGCCAACGTCTTGCAAAACGACGCCTGGGCGCAACCTGCGTTGCAACACGAGCCGAAGATCGATCCGCTTACCATCGTTTGTGCACTTCCGCTGTATCACATCTTCGCGCTGACCGCGTGCTGCCTGATGGGCACGCGTTGGGGCGCGATGAACATCCTCATTCCGAATCCGCGCGATATTCCCGGCTTCGTGAAAGAACTGTCGAAGTACCAATTCAACCTGCTGCCCGCAGTGAATACGCTGTACAACGGCCTGTTGAACAACCTGGAATTCGCCAAGCTGGATTTCTCGCGTCTGAAGATTTGCAACGGCGGCGGTATGGCCGTGCAGCAAGCAGTTGCGGACAAATGGCTGAAGGTCACGGGGTGTCCCATTGTTGAAGGATACGGCTTGTCCGAAACGGCGCCTTCCGCCACCATTAATCCTGCCGACGCGACTGAATTTTCAGGCTCGATCGGCCTGCCAATTCCTTCCACCGACATCGCCATTCTGGACGACGATGGCAAGCCGGTGCCGCTTGGGCAGCCAGGGGAAATCGGCATTCGCGGTCCGCAAGTCATGGCGGGCTATTGGAATCGCCCCGATGAAACCGCAAAGGTCATGACGCCAGATGGTTTCTTCAAATCAGGCGATGTCGGCGTGATGGATGAGCGCGGTTACGTCAAGATCGTCGATCGCAAGAAAGATATGATCCTCGTTTCCGGCTTCAATGTTTATCCGAATGAAATTGAGGGCGTCGTCGCTGCGCATCCGGGCGTGCTGGAGTGTGCGTGCATTGGTGTGCCGGATGCGCATTCCGGCGAGGCAGTGAAGCTGTTTGTTGTGCGCAAGGATCCGTCCCTGACAGTGGATCAGTTGATGAACTATTGCAAGGAACAGTTTACCGCGTACAAGAAGCCGAAATATATTGAGTTCCGCGATGAACTGCCCAAGACCAATGTCGGCAAGATCCTGCGCCGCGAACTGCGCGACGAGAAGAAAGCTGCCTAGCACGCAACCCGTTTCAATCCAGCTAAAAACCGCCTGCATGTCAGGCGGTTTTTACATTCAATTTACGTTGCGTCCGCTTAAGGCAACTTGTTGATGCCAGGGCGTCCATCTTCGACGACGAAGCTTGCCACGGTCGCCATGCCAGAATCGGCTCGCGATACATCATCCAACCCTCGGAAGTGTGCCGTCGTGCGTGCCGCACTGACCTCCATCATCACGTAACCTCGGCAATCGCTGCGACCATATTTGATATGCGGATTCTGCGCAACGTATTGATCGGTGCGTGCCTGCGAACGCGAATTCGATGTGACTGACGTGCCACAAAATTCGGTGGCGATGACAGGATTGTCCACCGAAGTCGGTAACTGAAAGTCCCTCTTCAGATCCGCCGAAAAAAAACTATGCACGTCGCCAGAGATGACAACGGGGTTGGCGACTCGATGTTTTTGCAGATCGTTCAACAGTCGCTGGCGCGCTGCAGGGTAGCCGTCCCATCCGTCATTCCAGAAGCGGCCGTCGCCTTCTTTGGCAATCGGTAGTTGCGATGACTGCGCCATCAGTGTTTGCTGCGCCACGAAATTCCATTTTGCCTGTGATGTTGCCAGGCCCTCGGTTAGCCAGGCTTCCTGTTCCGGACCGAGCAGAGTACGCGATGGATCGCTCCGCTCTGTGCAGCTCGTCGTGATTGAAGCCGAACCGCCGCGACCCGGCTGTTGACACGCCTGATGGGAGCGGTACTGTCGGTCATCCAGTACATGAAATCGCGCGAGGCGGCCCCAGTCATAACGATCGTAGATGCGCATATGCGCAAACGAATGCGGGTTGTTTGGCAGTACGGGCAAACGCACGGGCATATGTTCGTAGAACGCCTGGTAGGCGGCAGCACGGCGTGCGATGAAATTGACATCCAGGCGTTCATCCCGGTCATTGGCATAATCGTTTGCGACTTCGTGATCGTCCCAGGTAACAATCCAGGGTGCGACCAGATGGGATGCCTGTAAAAGCGGATCGGATTTGTACTGCGCATAGCGCGCGCGGTAATTGGCAAGCGTCACGGATTCATGACTGCGGCGGCGTGGCGCGGCCGGGTGGGCAAGGTCGTATTGTCCCCATTCGTAAATGTAATCGCCAAGGAAGGCAATCAGGTCCGGCGCTTCTGCCGCAATATGTCGGTGCGCCGCATATTGTCCAAACTCCCAGTGCTGACACGACGCAAAGGCGAAGCGCAACGACGCCGGCATCGAATCGGCTGCAGGCGCAGTACGTGTGCGGCCGACGGGACTAACAGCGTCACCGAGCATGAAGCGATACCAGTACCAGCGGTCCGGCCGCAGATTGGTTGCATCCACATGCACGCTATGAGCCAGCTCGGGTAGCGCTGCCACGCTACCCTTTGCGGCAATGCGCTTGAATGCTTCGTCCTCGGCCATCTCCCATTGCACGGTTAGTGCTTGCGAGCCGGCAGATAGCGCGTCTAGAGGATCAGACAGGATGCGCGTCCAAAGTACGACGCTCGTCGGGCGTGGCGAGCCGGAGGCAACACCGAGGCTGAACGGATAGGATGTAACCCGGCTGTTTGCGCTTGCGGGAAGCGCAGCGGACAATGCTGCCAAGGATACCAACCGGGCGGAACGCGCAAGAAAAATTCTGCGGTCGAATTGCATATTGGGCTTTCCGTCAGGATGTTTTTACGTTGATGCACGAATCATTACCGCTGCATTCGGTCAAACCGGATGAAACAGCTTGCACCGCAGCATCGCTTAGGCTTGCAAGGGCGGCACCAGGCGCGGCTTGCGATCGTCGCCGGTAGCGACATAGGTCAGCGTGGCCTCGGTGACCTTGACCGTTTCGACCTGAAGGCGGTTGCGTTCCGCATAGACCTCGACGTTAACCGTAATCGATGTATTGCCGACCTTGACGATCTCTGCGTAGAACGACAACAGATCGCCAACGAATACCGGTTGCTTGAACAGAAAGGAATTCACCGCGATCGTCGCGACGCGCCCATTGGAGCGCCGCACAGCCGGGAGTGATCCGGCAATGTCGACCTGCGCCATGATCCATCCGCCGAACACGTCGCCATGCACATTAGCATCGGCTGGCATTGGCATGACGCGCAGTTGGGGGACTTTCCCTTCAGGTAAGGTGGTTTGATGATTCGTCATTGTTGTTCTCCTCTTCCTGGTTTGTCTCGTTATGTCGGCCCGACTGTTGAATTACAGGGCCTAAGCTACAATCGTCTAAGCAGAAGCATAAACCATTCTTGTTGATTATTTTTCATGCGCCGCCATCCCGTTTCACTGCCAGAACCCGCCGCCAATCAAGGTACCCGCAATGATTGGACTACGCTTAAGACCTTGTTCCCCTATTTGTGGGCGTATAAGTGGCGCGTGCTGCTGGCGTTGACTTTCCTGATCGGTGCCAAGCTTGCCAACGTTGGCGTGCCATTGGTGTTGAAAGCGCTGATTGATCACATGACGATTAGTGCGGATAACCCGCGCGCCTTGCTCGTATTGCCGATCGGCATATTGGTCACCTATGGTTTGCTTCGTCTGTGTACGTCGGCGTTTACAGAGCTGCGCGAATTCGTGTTCGCCAAGGTGACGCAAAGCGCAGTGCGCACCATTGCGCTCAAGGTCTTTCGCCATCTGCATTCGCTGTCGCTGCGTTTCCATCTGAATCGCCAGACCGGCGGAATGACGCGCGATATGGAGCGCGGTACGCGCGGCATTGCATCGCTGGTGTCCTATACCTTGTACAGCATCTTGCCGACCCTGGTGGAGATATCCCTCGTCATCGGTTACCTGGTACTGCATTACGACTTCTGGTTTGCAGGCATTACTCTTGTCGCGCTGATTGTGTATATCGCCTACACCGTGATAGTGACGGAGTGGCGCACCAATTTCCGGCGCACGATGAACGATCTGGATTCGAAGGCCAATACCAAGGCAATCGATTCACTGATCAACTATGAAACGGTGAAGTACTTCGGCAACGAGGAATATGAAGCGCGTCGCTATGACAAGAGTCTGCAGAACTGGGAGGCGGCAGCGGTCAAGTCGCAGACCTCGCTGTCGATCCTCAATACCGGTCAGTCTCTGATCATTGCCGTCGCGGTCACGCTGATTCTGTGGCGTGCGACGCAAGGTGTCATTGACGGCAAAATGACGCTTGGTGACCTGGTGCTGGTCAATGCATTCATGATTCAGTTATACATTCCGCTCAATTTCCTTGGCGTGATTTACCGTGAAATCAAGCAAAGCCTGGCGGATATGGAGCGTTTGTTTACGCTGATGGAGCAACACCGTGAAGTCGCCGATGGTCCGCATGCCAAACCGCTGGCAGTGAACGGTGCCGAAGTCCGGTTTTCGCATGTTGATTTCAGCTATGAAACCAAGCGGCAAATCCTGTTTGGCGTCGACTTCACCATACCGGCGGGCACGACTACCGCAGTGGTGGGGCATAGTGGCTCGGGCAAGTCCACCCTTTCTCGTCTGCTGTTTCGCTTTTATGACATTAACAAGGGAAGCATCACCATCGATGGGCAGGAATTGCGCGACATTACGCAGACGTCCTTGCGCAAGGCAATCGGCATCGTGCCGCAGGATACGGTACTGTTCAATGACACCATCGAGTACAACATTGCCTACGGAAATCCGGAGGCGAGCAAGGCGGAAATCGTTGCTGCCGCCAAATCTGCCTATATTCACGACTTCATCGAAAGCCTGCCGGATGGCTACGCAACGATGGTCGGCGAGCGTGGCCTCAAGTTGTCGGGCGGCGAAAAACAGCGTGTGGCAATTGCTCGTACGCTGCTGAAAAATCCGGCGATCCTGATTTTCGACGAAGCGACATCCGCGCTCGACTCAAAGTCGGAGCAGGCAATTCAGACGCAACTGAAAGAAATTGCAAAAGACAGGACCACGCTCGTGATTGCGCACAGGCTATCGACGATAGCTGACGCCGAGCAGATTCTGGTGCTCGAGCATGGCCGGATTATCGAACGCGGCACGCATGCGCAATTGCTCGCTGTCGGTGGCGCGTATGCGCAAATGTGGGAGCGGCAGCAGGCGCGCCAAGAAGTCCTTGCTTCATCGCCAGATGCAGACGGCATGGGAGCAGAGTCTGCCGTTGCATGAGGGGTAAGCAACACCAGGAAGGGGCGTCGCCATGCATCCTCTTTGCTTCGTATGCAGAACCCTACTAACATAGCGCCATGGAAACCAAATGGCTCGAAGACTTCATCTCCTTGGCCGAAACGCACAGTTTCAGCCGCTCCGCTGAGTTGCGCCATGTGACGCAGCCCGCGTTTTCGCGTCGCATTCAATCGCTTGAAGCCTGGCTTGGCGCCGACCTGATTGACCGAACCTCCTACCCAACTCGGCTGACCCCGGCCGGGGAAGTTTTCTACGAGCAGGCGCTGGAAATGCTCGGGCAGATCAACAATGCGCGCGCGCTATTGCGCGGCAAGCGGCCCACGGCGCATACGACTGTCGACTTTGCGGTGCCGCATACGCTGTCGCTCACGTTCATGCCGAAGTGGATAACCGAACTAGAATCCGGCTTCGGCGCCCTGCATACACGGCTGATAGCCTTGAACGTCCATGATGCCGTCATGACGATGGTCGAAGGTGGATGCGACCTTTTGCTTTGCTACCACCATCCCCGTCAGCCGGTGCAGCTTGATGCCAGTCGCTATGACATGCTGACCCTCGGCAGCGAGGCCTTGCGCGCGTATGCGCGTTGCGACAAATCCGGCGTGCCGGAACTGCTTTTACCGGGCAACGCCAAGTCGCCGTTGCCGTTTATGTCCTATACCAGCAATGCCTATCTCGGTCGCATGGTCGAGCTGATCCTGTCCGATGCCAAGCGTCCGCTGCATCTCGAAAAACGCTATGAAACCGACATGGCGGAAGGCTTGAAGATGATGGCGTTGGAAGGGCACGGGATCGTATTCCTCCCGGAGTCCGCGGTGACGCGCGAAGTCAAGCAGAAACAGTTGGCGCGCGCCGACGGCGGCCAGTCGGAATGGGAAGTCAACATGGAGATCCGGCTATACCGTGAGCGGCCCTCCGCACAGCGTCCCGGCAAACCAATTGTCTCGCGTCTCTGGGATTACCTTGTCCAGCGCAGCGATGCGAAGTCGCGCGCGCGCAAGCGCAAAACTGCCAAAACCGCCAAGACTTCTCCCTGATGAGCTTTGTTTTCCTTGTGCCTTAATCTATGCATTTTTTGCATATTTGCATGCGCACAAAGCATTGGATTTGCTGCGTCGCGTTGCAATAGCATGCCATCCTGTAATGCACATTCATCAGTTCGATGACGTGCCTGAACCCACAAGGAGCAGCCGCAGCATGTCCACCAAACACGAAGTCCCGTCCTACCTGACGCAAACTGAAATTGGCCCATGGGGCGTATATCTGGAACAGATCGATCGTGTGACGCCTTACCTCGGCTCGCTTGCACGCTGGGTCGAGACGATGAAACGCCCGAAGCGTATTCTGATCGTTGACGTACCTATCGAACGTGACGACGGCAGCATTGCTCACTTCGAGGGCTATCGCGTGCAGCACAATACATCGCGTGGTCCCGGCAAGGGCGGCGTGCGTTTCCATCAGGATGTGACTCTGTCGGAAGTGATGGCATTGTCGGCGTGGATGACGATCAAGAACGCTGCGGTCAATGTGCCCTACGGCGGCGCCAAGGGTGGCATCCGCGTCGATCCGAAAACCTTGTCTATGGGCGAATTGCAGCGCATGACGCGCCGCTACACAAGCGAAATCAACATCATCATCGGGCCTAACAAGGATATCCCGGCGCCGGACGTCAATACCAACGAACAAATCATGGCCTGGATGATGGACACGTACTCCATGAACCAGGGCAGCACGGCCTCTGGCGTGGTTACCGGCAAGCCGATTTCTCTCGGTGGCAGTTTGGGACGGCATGAGGCAACCGGGCGCGGCGTCTACGTGGTCGGTTGCGAAGCTGCCGCCAAACGCGGGATGGAAATAAAGGGTGCGCGTGTCGCAGTTCAGGGTTTCGGTAACGTAGGTAGTATTGCAGCCCGCCTTTTTGCGGAAGCCGGTGCTAAGGTGGTCGCAGTGCAGGACCATGTAACGACCGTCGTTCGCGATAGCGGCATTGATGTCACTGCATTGCAAGAGCATGTGAAGCAGCACGGCAGCGTTGCCGGTTTTGGCGGTGCTGACATTATTAATGACCGTAGCCGATTCTGGGAAGTCGATTGCGACATCATGATTCCCGCTGCGCTGGAGCAGCAGATTACCGAGGCTAACGCCGGCAAGATCAAGGCGAAGATCATACTCGAAGGCGCTAACGGCCCGACAACGCCAGGCGCAGACGACATCCTGCATGATAAAGGTGTACTAATTGTGCCGGACGTCATCGCCAACGCGGGTGGTGTGACGGTGAGCTATTTCGAATGGGTGCAGGATTTTTCCAGCTTCTTCTGGACCGAAGACGAGATCAACCAGCGCCTCACCCGCATCATGCGCGACGCATTCACCGCTGTCTGGCAACTGGCGGAAGAGAAAAAGGTATCGCTGCGCACAGCGGCATTCATCGTCGCCTGTACCCGCGTGCTGCAGGCGCGCGAGATGCGCGGCCTCTATCCCTGATCGTCGATATTGCAGAACCCCGGCATGCGAGGACAGCATGCCGGTCCATAATAATAGCAACCGGCAATGTCCCGGATGCATTTGAGACAGCAGGCAGCCTCACCAAAAAACAATCAAAGGTGGCTGTTTCTGCCGAGAGACCAATAGCATGAGCCGGAGATCTTATGCGCATAACGATTACACCAGGCAGAATTGCCGCGGCAGCCATTGCAGGATGTTTCTGTACCGCGGGGGCGTACTCGCACGCCGGTGACACCTTATCGAAAATCCGTGAGACGCAGACCATTACCATCGCGCATCGCGAGGCGTCGCTCCCATTTTCGTATCTGGATTCCAGTAAAAAGCCCATTGGCTATGCAATCGACTTGTGCCTGAAGATTGCGGATGCGGTACGTCGTGACCTCAAACTTAGTCAACTGAATATTCAGTACCTGCCGGTCACGCCCAGTACGCGTATTGCCGCTATCGTCGACGGGAAAGCGGATCTCGAATGCGGCTCCACCACCAATAACGCTGAGCGACGCAAGCAGGTTGCTTTCACTATTCCGCATTTCGTCGCTGCGGCGCGCATGGTCGTACGCGCCGATTCAGGCATTCGCAACTGGTCTGACTTGCGTGACAAGCGCGTGGTCACCACCAAAGGCACGACCACGGTCAAACTCCTGAACGACCGCGACAAGGTGCGTTCGCTCGGGCTGGTGCTCATAGAAGGACGTGATCATGCGGAGTCCTTTGGCATGGTGGAAAAAGGCGAGGCCGAAGCATTCCCGATGGATGACGTATTATTGTTTGGTCTGCGAGCGAGCGCACAGAGTCCGAATGGCTTTGTCGTAGTCGGTGACGCACTGTCGGCAGAGCCCTACTCGATAATGCTACGCAAGGACGACCCAGGCTTCAAAACCCTGGTAGATCGGGAAATGGGACGCATCATCAATGACGGCGAGATCTACAAGCTCTACGACAAATGGTTCAAGAACCCGATTCCGCCCAAAGGCTTGAACATGAACATGCCGATCGGACACCTGCTGCGAGATACCTTTCGTTTCCCGACGGATAAAGTTGATTAAGCAAAACGCACAATATCAAGAACAAGACGTTTTATTACGGGAGGAGAGCCAGCAATTCGCACGGCAGCGCACGGGAGAGAAATTCCACTTTGGAATCAAAGCTTTTTGGTACACTAGATTGGTAACTTTTTATCAGGAGACGTTATGAAACTATCGAAGTTGATCGCTGTTCTTATCGGCGCAGGTCTGATCGCTGGTGCTGCTCACGCACAAGAGAGCGGCACACTCAAGAAAATCAAAGATTCAGGCAGCATCACGCTTGGCGTGCGCGATTCCTCCATCCCTTTTTCTTACTTGGACGACAAGCAGTCGTATCAGGGTTATTCGATTGACCTCTGCATGAAGGCAGTTTCTGCGATCCAGAAGCACCTCGGCCTGACACAGTTGAGCGTCAAGATGAATCCGGTCACTTCCGCTACCCGCATCCCGCTGATGGCCAACGGCACCATTGATCTGGAATGTGGTTCCACGACCAATAATATTGAACGCCAGAAGCAAGTTGCCTTTGCGCCGACCACCTTCGTGTCGGGTAACCGCCTGCTCGCCAAGAAGACGGCCAACGTCAAGTCTATTGAAGACCTGAAGGGCAAGACGGTCGTATCTACCGCCGGCACCACATCAATGAGGCAAATTACTGCCCTCAACGGTGAAAAGAACATGGGCATGAACATCCTGTCCGGCAAAGATCATGCAGAATCCTTCCTGATGGTGGAAACAGGCCGCGCCGTAGCGTTCCTGATGGACGACATCTTGTTGGCATCGCTGGCAGCAAGCTCCAAGTCGCCGGGTGACTACGCGATCACCAAGGATGCTCTTGAACTCGAGCCGTACGGCATCATGATGCGCCGTGAAGACCCTTCCTTCAAGAAGGTGGTGGACCAGGCAATTGCAGACGTGTTCAAGTCGGGTGAAATCAACCGGATCTATGCCAAGTGGTTCCAGTCGCCGATCCCGCCGAAAGGCATCAACCTGAACTGGCCGATGAGCGAGCAATTGAAGAAAGTCATTGCGAATCCGACTGATTCTGGCGACCCGGCTGCGTATAAGTAATCGCGTCCCGCCGCAGTAAAAACGGGGGGCCTGCGCCTCCCGTTTTTTGTGGCAAAAATTATCCGGCAAGCAGGCGCGAAAGCGCCGATGAACAAGCTTTTCCGCCTTTGATTTCGAATGTGAATGAAGGCAGGACAAAACTGGCGAGATTAGAAAAGGCAGGGGAGTTATATGAATTACAACTGGAACTGGCGTATTTTCTGGGAGCCGTCCCCGGATGCCGTAGGCACCTACATGGATACCTTGTTGTCTGGGCTTTACTGGACATTGGCAACGGCACTTACCGCCTGGATCATGGCGCTCATTCTCGGTGCGATCATTGGCACCGTCCGCACGCTGCCCAATAAATGGCTGGTGCGCTTTGCCAACGGCTATGTCGAACTGTTCCGCAACATCCCGCTGCTGGTGCAAATGTTCCTGTGGTACTTTGTCATGCCGGAACTGATGCCAACAGCGATCGGCGACTGGCTCAAGGCCGTGCAGAATGCGCCCTTCATTACCGCGGTGCTTTGCCTAGGCTTTTTCACCTCTTCACGCGTTGCGGTACAAGTCTCCACGGGCATCAATGCCTTGCCGCGCGGCCAGAAAATGGCTGGAACGGCACTTGGACTGACCCAGATGCAGACCTATCGCTATGTATTATTGCCGATGGCGTTCCGCATCATTATCCCGCCACTTACCAGCGAATTCCTGAACATCATCAAGAACAGTGCCGTCGCGCTGACCATCGGCTTGATGGAGTTGACCGCGCGTGCGCGTTCAATGCAGGAGTTCTCGTTCCAGGTATTCGAAGCATTCACTGCGGCAACACTCATTTACGTGCTCGTCAATGTTGTCGTAGTCAATTTGATGCGCCTCATCGAAAAGAAGGTAGCCGTCCCCGGCTTCATTACCGGCGGAGGTAAATAATCATGATCAATTTCGATTTTGACGTTATCGAGCGTTCCTGGGTCTACCTGTTCCAGACCGGCATGGCGTTCACGTTGGAGCTGACCGGGCTCGCCATGATCGGCGGCATCGTGGTCGGCACACTGCTGGCAATGATGCGTTTGTCCAGCAACAAGATCATCTCTACGGTAGCAACCACCTATGTCAACCTCATCCGCTCGGTACCGCTGGTGTTGGTGATTTTCTGGTTCTATTTCCTCGTGCCTTACATCGGGGCGTGGATTATTGGCGCCAACGAACCGATCAGAGTCGGTGCTTTTACCTCCTCGCTAATTACGTTCATTTTGTTTGAGGCGGCCTATTACTGCGAAATCATGCGTGCCGGTATCCAGTCGATCCCACGCGGACAGGTATGGGCAGGGCAGGCGCTTGGCATGAATTACTGGCAAACGATGGGCAATATTGTTCTGCCACAGGCGTTTCGTAACATGATTCCTGTCCTCCTGACCCAGACCATCGTGCTATTTCAGGACGTGTCGCTGGTATATGTGCTCTCGATTACCGACTTTGTCGGCGCGGCGTCCAAGGTGGCGCAACGCGACGGCCGACTGGTCGAGATGTATCTGTTTGTCGCTCTGGTTTACTTCGTGCTGTGCTTTGGCTTGTCCTCGCTAGTCAAGCGACTCCAGCAGAAAGTCGCCATCATCCGGTAAGCCGCTCGCCGCCACACAGAGGCTCACGTGGCGGCAACAGAAGAAACAGGCAGTAAAGAATAGAACTCAGGAGAAGAAAATGATTGAAATTAAAAACGTCAGCAAATGGTATGGAAGCTTCCAGGTGTTGACTGATTGTTCGACGCATGTGTCAAAAGGGGAAGTGGTTGTCGTGTGCGGACCATCTGGTTCGGGTAAGTCAACGTTGATCAAGACTGTCAATGGCCTTGAGCCGTTTCAGAAGGGTGAAATTCTGGTTGACGGCATCTCTGTCGGTGACCCGAAAACCAATCTCTCCAAGCTTCGCGCGCGTATCGGCATGGTGTTCCAGAATTTCGAGTTGTTCCCGCACCTGTCGATTCGCCAGAACCTGACCATCGGACAGGTTAAGGTTCTTGGTCGTAGTGAAGAAGAAGCGACTGAAAAAGGTCTCAAGTATTTGGACCGCGTGGGGCTGATTGCGCAGAAGGACAAGTTCCCCGGTCAGTTGTCCGGCGGCCAGCAGCAGCGCGTGGCAATCGCTCGCGCGCTCTCGATGGATCCAATCGCGATGCTGTTCGATGAGCCGACGTCTGCACTTGATCCGGAAATGATCAATGAGGTACTGGACGTCATGGTCGGGCTGGCGCAGGAAGGCATGACCATGATGGTGGTTACGCATGAGATGGGTTTTGCCAAGAAAGTGGCAAACCGCGTGGTGTTCATGGACAAGGGTTTGATCGTCGAAGACTGCACCAAGGATGAGTTCTTTGGCGCACCGCGCTCCGATCGCGCTCGTGATTTCCTCGCGAAAATTATTCACTGACAGGCAACGCGCATCAATCGCAAGCCGTTTCGGAGTCCATCCGAAACGGCTTTTTATTGTGACGCTCACGGCATGTCGTTCGCCACACTGGGGCAGGTAAAATAGCGGCTGTTCGAAGAAAGAGCCGTCATGACCAATCAATCGCCTTCCAATCCCCCAAACAGCATCACACTCACCCGTCCAGACGACTGGCATCTGCACTTGCGCGATGGCACCACGATGGCCAGCGTTTTGCCGCACAGCGCACGACAGTTCGGGCGCGCAATCGTCATGCCAAATCTGAAGCCGCCGGTCACGACAACCGAGCAAGCCGGGGCTTATCGCGAACGGATCTTGGCGGCCTTGCCGCCTGGCGTTTCATTTGAGCCGCTTATGACACTGTATCTGACGGACAATACGCCGCCAGACGAGATACGGCGCGCCAAGGACAGCGGTTTCGTGCACGCGGTAAAACTCTATCCGGCCGGTGCCACCACCAATTCGGATGCCGGCGTAACAGCCTTGTCAAAATGCTACAAGACCCTGGAGGTAATGCAGGAAGTCGCCATGCCTTTCCTGGTGCACGGCGAAGTCACCGACCCGGCGATCGATATTTTCGACCGTGAAGCCGTATTCATCGACACGGTCATGCGGCCGTTGCGGCGCGATATGCCGGTACTGAAAATTGTATTCGAACACATCACAACCAAGGACGCGGCGCAGTACGTCCTTGACGCAGACGGTCCGGTGGGGGCAACCATCACTGCGCATCACCTGCTATACAACCGCAACGAAATCTTCAAAGGTGGGATTCGTCCGCATTATTACTGCCTGCCGGTCCTCAAGCGCGAAGAACACCGTCAGGCATTGGTGCAGGTTGCCACCTCGGGCAGCCCGAAATTCTTCCTTGGTACGGACTCGGCTCCGCATCCGAAAGGTTTGAAAGAGCATGCCTGCGGATGTGCCGGGTGCTATACCGCGTTGCATGCAATGGAGTTGTATGCCGAGGCTTTCGATCGGGCTGGCGCACTGGACAAGCTGGAGGCGTTTGCAAGCTTCCACGGTCCGGCGTTCTATGGATTGCCGCACAACGCAGGCAGCATTACGCTCAAGCGTGAGTCCTGGACCTTGCCGGTTGAGCTGCCGATGGGTGACGCCACGGTGGTGCCCTTGAACGGCGGAGAAACGATCGACTGGAAGCTGGGCTGATCTAATCGGTTTGGCGCGAATCGGATTTGCCGACATGAGTGCAGGCTTTCTTGCCGAAATCGATTGGCAGCGGCCATGGCTGGCGCATTTGCGTCCGCTGGCAGTGCCGATCCTGCAGGCCGCAAACTGGCGCGAGGAGCTCAACAGTCGAGCAGAGGCGATGGCATTGCGTAATCACTGTGGCCTACCGATTCGCTTCGTTCCCCAGTCGCACCTGCCAGCGGGGACCGCCTATGAAGCCTTCATCAGCGCAACGGGCTGTGTTCCAACGCGCGAAAATTTGCATGATTTCTTTAATGCGCTGGTGTGGTTGAATTTCCCGCAAATTAAAGTGCAACTCAATGCGTTGCAGGCGGCGGCAATCCAGAATGGTGCTGGCGATGCAACGGGGTCACTACGGCCAGCGGCCCATCGTGGTCGCCTGCGTGACGCGGCCACGATCTTTGACGAGAATGCCGCCTTGCTTGTAGTCCGTGACCGCACAGTGATTGAGTCCTTGCGATCACATCGATGGCAAGAGGTCTTTGTAGAGCGCAGGAATATATTCGGGAGCGAGTGCGACATCTATCTATTTGGCCACGCACTTATGGAAAAGCTGATACATCCCTACAAGGCAATAACGGCACATGCGTGGGCCGTTATTGCCGAACCTGAGTTCTTCAGCCTTGCTCCGACAGAAAAGCGTGCGTGGCTGGATAGCGTGGTAACACAACAACTCAGTGGGAAGCTGGTGACTTCAGACTTCATGCCCTTGCCGGTTCTCGGTGTCCCCGGATGGTGGCATGGGCAGGATGAACATTTCTACGGAGATAGAGGTGTTTTTCGGCCAAAGCGACACGTTTAAGGCGCAAAGAACTGAAATGCGGAGAGAACTGAAATGCGAATAGGGTAATGAACGCTGCGCAGTTTTGCGCCCTGGATTGAGGCGCAAATTGCCTGTCTTACATGAGGCAGTGCGTCCACTACGGATCTCAATCCCGCAGCGATCCGCGTTACTTGGTGGAGACGTGAACGTCTGCAAAGTGTGTTGCGATGCAAAAAGAAAAGGCACCCGGGGGTGCCTTTTCAAAACTGCATTCAAATCACAGCAGGCCTAAGCCTGCGAATGATTAGAACTTGTGGCGGATACCAACGTTGAACAGCGTGCTGTCAACAGAGCCAGCCGGCTTCACGTTGTAACGGCCGTACGATGTGTACAGGTTAGTACGCTTCGACAGTGCGTGGCTGTAGCCCAGAGCGATCTGGTCAGCGTCAACATTGGTTGCCAGGCGGTCATCACGACGGATGAACGATGCCATTACTGTACCTGCGCCAACCGGTGCACTTACACCCAGCATCCAGTTACGGACCTTGCCGCTGGTTACGCCAACGGTGTCAGCCTTGTCGTTCGAGAACGCTGCGTGTGCAGTCGCTACGCCGAAGTTGAAGGTGCCGCCCAAGAACGTGGTCTTGCTGTCGGTGCTGGACGGGTTGCCGTTTGCATCATGGTAAGCAAACTGAACGTTGACCGGGCCGTTAGCATAGCCGAGGCCGAGGCCGACTTGGCGATTTGCCGAATTGGAGCCAGCAACTTCACCCAGGCCGTATGCCAGTTGGCCGGAAACGCCGCCTGCCGACAGGGAGTAGTTGATGGTGTTGTCCATACGCACGCCTTGTGCGTTGAAGGTACGGCCGGAAGCCATATCACCTGCCAGGCCTGTGCCGAACGGATCAACCGAGTCCAGAGCCAAGAAGATCGGGGTGTATTGACGGCCAAATTTGACGGCGCCGAAACCACCTTGCAGACCTACGAATGCTTGACGGCCGAACAGACGGTTACCTTGACCCAGAGTGCCGTTGTCGATGTTGTAGCCGTTTTCCAGGGTGAAGATTGCGGACAGGCCGCCACCGAGGTCCTCGGAGCCCTTGAAGCCCAGGCGGCTGCCGGACTGGATGCCGCTGTCCAGGCTCCAGGTTGCCTTCGACACATTGGTGTCGGTGCGCTGAAGGCCGACGTCAGCAACGCCGTAGATGGTGACGTTGGTTTGTGCGGAAGCTGCGCCTGCGAAGGCACCCAGTACTGCGAGCGCGAGAAGCGATTTTTTCATTGAATAATCCCCAAAGGTTTATCGAGCTAAAATTTTTGTAGTGCATTCGGCAAGGCCACTAGTGTAAAACGCCCCTGCCAAAAGAAAGCTTCTTAATCATTTAATCAAGAAGCTGGTGGATATTTCATCAAATATCGGAGCCGACCACAAAGAGAATTTCAGTTTTGATCGCCTTCTCCGGTGTTTTGTGGTGTTCTTGCAACGAGTCTGCGCGCTTTTGATGAGCGTAAGGCAATTTACCGCACCAAAATGGTGCGATTGTTGTTTTGGTACGACGTGTGCTTGGGCGCATAAAAAAGCGTCGCATTGCGCCGGTTTGGGTTTGATCCGTGCAAAATAATTGTTGCCGGTGTCGCTACTCATTCGACGAACAAGTACTGTTTTGGCCTGCCAAAACAAGACGGGCTCGCATACGCGAGCCCGTCTTGATATGTCTGAAGCTAACTTGATTGCAACCGGCGAGCGGTCACTATCAGGTGCTTAGAACAGGTGGTTCACACCCAGCGAGATACCGGTTTGACGGTCTTGCGGAGCTGCTACGCGCAGATTGTCGCGCAGTTTAGCTGTGTCAAAGCCAGCGTACAGGTTGGTGCGCTTCGACAGAGCATAGGTAGCTGCCAGCATATGCAGGTCTTTCTTGCCGACGAATGTAGCTGCGCCGCTGTTCTTGGTCTGATAGAACGCGTAGGTCAGCTCAACTGCCGGAGTGATGGCGTAGTTGATGCCGCCCCATGCCCAGCGAGTCTTGTTGTCGGTCGTCGTGCCAGCAACTTCCTGCTTTTGCTGCGCGTAGCCCAAGGTTACACGTGCCGGGCCAAACTTGTAGCCAGCGCCCAATGTGTAGTGGTCGTTGTCAAACGTAGCAACGTCGCGTTGGGTGTAAGCTGCACCGATGCTCAATGGGCCTTCGTTGTAGCTTGCACCGATTGCCTTGGATGCATTGGTGCTGGTGCTACCAGCAGTTTCGCCGAGTGCGTATTCAGCACGAGCGGTGATCGGACCGAAGGTGCCGATGTACTGGATGTCGTTGTTGTAACGGGTGCCAGCAGTAGCCGGAACAGCCGAAGCGATGCCCGGGTACTTGTAGCTGAACGGATCGTAGGAAGCGATCGTTTTGAACGCAACCGTGTATTGACGGCCGAAGTCCAAGGAGCCCCATGCGCCACCCAGGCCGACTGCTGCAGTACGATTGAACAGGGTGTTTGCAGCGTCAAGTGCGCCGGTGCCGGTGTTGAAGCCAGTTTCCAGCGTGAAGTGTGCATTCAGGCCGCCACCGAGATCTTCAACGCCTTTAAAGCCGATACGGTTGGAGTTGTACGTACCGTTCGAGCCCATCGTCAGGCGGTCGTCGCCAGCTGCGTTAACGTTCGAGAGGTTGCGGATGCCGCCGTCGAACGAACCATAGATGGTCACGCTGGTTTGTGCTTGAGCTACACCTGCAAATGCACCCAGAACTGCCAGTGCGAGAAGCGATTTTTTCATTAATAAATCTCCAAGGGTTGGCATGCTAAAATTTTTTTTGAATTGCCTTGTACTTCGGTCAGCAAGGTCACTAGTGGTAACGTCCCTGCCGACACTTCCGGCCGTTGTGGTCGAGAAGCTATTAGCGATTTCATCAAATGCGCTCATTTTGGGCAAAGAGAATTTGGCGTTTCTTGCAATTCACCAGCGATCATGTGGCTTTGTAACAACAGGTGAACTGATTTCGATGCCTGAAGCACAATAGTTTGGCCGTGTAATGGGCTTTTAGTTTCTTCGTTGAAACTTTTTTGCCAAGCCTCATCGTGTGGTGGAATTTAAGATGGGGAAGTGGTCATGGAGCTAAATAAAATTTTTATAAGGTGGCGTTCACCTATTGGTTGTTCTGTGCCAACTCGGTTGCGCCGACACTTTACATTGAGGTAAGCACAAATGTTACGGATCGATGAATTCATCACCGGATTTGATAGGGTAGTGCGCGTTGTTGGAGGTATCGCCGCCGCATCGCGACCGAATCCTGGAGCGAAGATGGTCGACACAACGCTCAGCGAAGATGAGCGCAGGCGCAGCGCTGGTTTAATGCGCGTGAATCACGTCGGGGAAGTTTGCGCTCAAGCGTTATACGATGCACAAGGCCGATTCGCTAAGACGGCGTCGCTGAAGCAGCAATTCGCGCAAGCGGGACAAGATGAAGAGGACCACCTAGCGTGGACCGCACAGAGATTGCAGGAGCTCGGTTCGCATACGAGTTTCCTGAATCCGCTGTGGTACGCCGGAGCCTATGCAATTGGCGCGATTGCGGCCCATACCAGCGATGCGCATAGCCTTGGTTTTGTGGTGGAGACTGAGCGGCAAGTCGAGGCCCATCTGGCAAGCCATCTGGAGTCCTTGCCGGTCCAAGACAGCAAATCGCGGGCGATTGTCGAACAAATGCGCCTGGATGAAATTGCGCATGGCGCGTCTGCCCAGTCGCTCGGCGCTGCCGAAGTGCCGGCGCCGGTCCGCGAGGGAATGCGGGCAATGGCGAAGGTGATGACGACGACGGCTTACTATATATAGCGGAAATCGCGGACATGCGGCCACTTGCGTCGTCGTCGCGGCCGCATTTGGCGCCATAATCTGGAACTGCTCAACGCTTCATGTTCGAGGCAAAATGGCGTTCAATAAGGCGGCGGGGGGGCGGGCGTCAAGCCTTACCAGGCGGAGGACTTGCCGCCATGTGGAAGGGTGTCGATATTCGAAGCAGTATTGAATAACGATTGGCGGCATTAAGTCATCGGTATTGAAGTACGTCCGGCCACGATGCACTCAAATTACCTTCGAATCCGCTATTAACTTGGCGGTCAAATGGGGCGGCCCTGTCGAATTCACTGGTATCGGTTTTGACACCCTTTCCAGTAGCATCACCTCCTTAGGTGCTCCATCAATATTTTCCGTGCCGCTTAACTCTCCGCGTAAAGTGTACGTTCTTCCGGACAGTCATTCCATCATGCACTTGCCGCGCCGGAGTTGTTGTATTCGGCACTGTTTTTGGGGGTACGCCGAAATACGTGTTTGTGCATGCAACAAGCCGGTGAATGCGCGAGGAATGCGACTGGGATCGTCATTCTATGATTCATGCCCCGGCAAAGAAGTAGCCGTACAAGGGATGACGGCGGCGTGCTTTCAAGGGGCTTTCGAATGCACGGTACGTGGAGAATCGACAATACGCTTAAAGGGTGATCAATACCTGCGCGCGCGTCACCGACATTTGCTGGAGGTTGAAAGGGGCGGCGCCGCCATCGACGGCTAAGAGCTTGTCAGAGGGGCGATTCAGCGAGATCGTCGACGATCTCAAATGAATGCGTTATTTCCGCTGTCTTTTCCAGCATGATCGATGCGGAACAATATTTTTCATGCGAAAGCTTGATGGCGCGCTCGACCAGATTGGGCTTGAGATGGCGACCACGCACGACAAAGTGGAAGTGCACCTTTGTGAAAACCTTCGGATCCTTTTCAGCGCGTTCGGATTTGAGCGTGACATCGCAGCCACGAACGTCCTGGTGACTTTTGCGTAGGATCAGAACTACATCGTAAGCCGTGCAGCCGCCGGTTCCCGCAAGTACTACTTCCATGGGACGTGGCGCCAAATTCCGCCCACCACCTTCCGGTGCGCCGTCCATGCTAACGATATGTCCAGATCCTGTTTCTGCCAAAAAACTCATTCCGGACAGACCGGTCCAGCGTACTGTGCATTCCATCGGTTTCTCGCTTATTTCGGGGAGACATTATTGTAACTTGTTTGAATTTACTTAATTGGTGCTGGAAGAGCCATCGTTCACCCGCCAGTGCAATTCATTGAACTTCACAACGCGAACAAGAAAACCACATTATGGAATTCTGTATAACTAGCTGAAAATAAAGAATATTTTCTTAATGTCACTCACGAAATAGAACGAAATTCGTGCTTTTTTCTTGCATTGCACAATGAACTTCAGTACAATTTCAATGCTGGTTGTTAATGTCTGATTGGCATGGACGACCAAACTTTTGTCTCCTCCACCCTCCTCCTTTGGTGTGGATTTAAACCCGAAGCCTAACCGCTTCGGGTTTTTTTTCGCTGAACCGACTGCCCCATTGATGGGCGCGCCTGACGTGCGTAGGCCACGCCACGAGTAGATTAAGTTTGACGCCAAGTCCTTGAAAAGGCTATACTTTCAGGCTTTTCCGTTCGCTCAGGAAAAGACAACAAGGAAGAGTCCACCGGTTTTGCGGGTGGAACCGCCAATTTGAGCGAGTTTATTTACTTAGGACATATCATGAAGACCTTTTCCGCTAAAGCCCATGAGGTACAGCGCGAGTGGTTCGTGATTGACGCAACGGACAAAGTCCTCGGACGTGTTGCCAGCGAAGTGGCACTCCGACTGCGCGGCAAGCACAAACCCGAGTTCACCCCGCACGTCGACACGGGCGACTTCATCGTCGTTATCAACGCAGGCAAGCTGCGCGTGACTGGCAACAAGGCTCTGGACAAGACCTATTACCGTCACTCGACTTATCCGGGCGGTATCTACGAGACCAATTTCCAGAAAATGCAACAGCGTTTTCCGGGTCGTGCGCTGGAGAAGGCAGTCAAGGGCATGCTGCCCAAGGGCCCGCTCGGCTATGCGATGATCAAGAAGCTGAAAGTGTATGCCGATGGTTCCCATCCGCACGCTGCGCAGCAACCTAAAGCACTCGAACTCTAAGGAACGGACATGATCGGTAACTACAACTACGGAACCGGCCGTCGCAAGAGTGCAGTGGCTCGCGTTTTCATCAAGACTGGCACGGGCAATATCGTCGTCAACGGCAAGCCGGCTGCAGAATACTTTTCCCGTGAAACCGGCTTGATGGTGATTCGCCAGCCGCTCGAACTGACCGGCAATGTCGAGCGCTTCGACATCATGGTCAATGTACATGGCGGTGGTGAATCGGGCCAGGCGGGTGCAGTTCGTCATGGCATTACCCGTGCGCTGATTGATTACGATGCAGGCCTGAAGTCGGAACTGGCAAAAGCCGGTTTCGTCACGCGCGATGCACGTGAAGTCGAGCGTAAGAAAGTCGGTCTGCGTAAAGCACGCCGCGCTAAGCAGTTCTCCAAGCGCTAAGCCTTACGCAACAGCGTGCGTTATCAACGCACCGAAAAGCCGCCGGGTTTGCGCCTGGCGGCTTTTTGCTTTCTGGCCGCACTGTAAGGGCGGCTTGGCGGCGGCGATATAAGGATGGCTGTTAAAATTTCGGAATTGGACTCAATTTCATCAGCAAGGAAAAAACATGATCAAGGTCGGTATTGTCGGCGGCACAGGGTATACGGGCGTGGAATTGCTGCGCCTGTTGGCCGCTCATCCTCAGGTGCAGCTAACCGCTATTACGTCCCGCAAGGAAGACGGCATGCCGGTCGCCGACATGTATCCTTCTCTGCGTGGTTATGTGTCACTTGCATTTACGGCGCCGGAAAAGGCGAAGTTGAACGAATGCGACGTGGTGTTCTTTGCGACGCCACACGGTGTTGCGATGGCGCAGGCGCGTGAGCTGCTTGCCGCCGGCGTGAAAATCATCGATCTCGCCGCAGACTTCCGCCTGAAAGACGTTGCTGAGTTCGAAAAATGGTACGGGATGCCGCATTCCTGTCCTGACATTCTCGAAGAGGCGGTGTACGGGCTGCCCGAGGTCAATCGTGCCGCCATCAAAAAAGCACGTTTGATCGGATTGCCAGGCTGTTATCCGACTTCCATGCAGCTAGGCTACGCACCTTTGCTGGCGCAAGCCAAACCGCTCATTAATGAGTCGATGCTCATTGCCGACTGCAAATCCGGCGTGTCCGGCGCCGGTCGCAAGGCTGAAGTGCATACGTTGTTGGCGGAAGCGGCCGACAACTTCAAGGCCTACGGTGTGAAGGGGCACCGCCATCTACCGGAAACGGTGCAGGGATTGGAGGCCATCGCCGGCCGCAACGTGGGACTAACATTCGTGCCACATCTCGTCCCGATGATTCGCGGCATTCATTCGACGCTATACGCAAACATTTTGCCCGAGGCGCGTAATACGGATTTTCAGGCGTTGTACGAAAACCACTTTAAGGGTGAGACCTTTGTCGATGTCATGCCTGCAGGTAGTCATCCGGAAACACGTTCCGTGCGAGCCTCCAATAAATTGCGCATCGCCGTTCATCGGCCGGGTGGCGGCGATCTGCTAGTCATCCTGGTGGTAGAGGACAATTTGGTCAAAGGCGCTGCGGGACAAGGGGTGCAATGTATGAACATCATGTTCGGTATTGATGAAACCGCGGGATTGATGCACATTCCAGTATTACCTTAAGCATATTTCCCGCATGACACACTCTACGTCGCTTTTCAACTCCATGAAATTCAGGCTTTGGCGACGCCGCATGTCGGTGTCGTCGCCAAAGATGACCATCAGGACGCAGATGTATTGGCCGATGCGCCTGATGCTTGTCGTCTCGATCGGTTTTGCGGGCGCGATTGCGATGTGGACCTACGACTCGGGGCGGTTTTCAGGTGGCGTAGTGCCTGAAAACACCCGGGACCAACTGGCAAGTTACAAAGAGCAGTTGGCAAAGCTTACTGCGGAGCGTGATCAGTTCTCTACAACGGTCAATGCGGCGGAAAGCCAACTCAATATCGAGCGTTCCGCACAAAAGCAGCTAGCGGCACAGGTCAAGACGCTGGAGTCGGAAAATACCCGGCTTAAGGAAGATCTTGCTTTTTTTGAAAGTCTTTTGCCGAACGCAACCGGCCCAGCCGGTGTCGCCATACGTCGTTTGAAGATTGATCAAGTTGCGCCGAACCAAGTGCGTTATCGTTTACTTGTCATGCAAGGCGGAAAAGGTGATCGGCGATTTGTTGGTAATCTGCAACTCATGGTTACGGTTATCCAAGAAGGCAAAAGTGCTATGATGACTTTCCCGGCAGCCGTTCCCGCCGAACAGGAAAAATTCAAACTTAGCTTCATGCATTATCAGCGGGTGGAAGGGGTGCTCACCCTGCCCGAAGGTGCATCGACCAAACTGGTCCAGGCACGCGTCCTCGAGAATGGACAAGTACGGGCGCAATTATCCGCGAATTTGTAAAGGAGAGCCAACATGTTAGGCCGCAAAAACAAAGGCACGATCGACAGCCTGATCGGCATTTCGACCAGCATAGAAGGCAACGTGCGTTTTCAGGGCGGTTTGCGTATTGACGGACACGTTAAAGGCAATGTCATCGCGGATGGCGACGAGCCGAGCATGCTGGTAATTTCTGAGCATGCCAAAGTCGAAGGCGAAGTGCGCGTGGCGCATCTGGTCGTCAACGGTGAGATCGTCGGACCGGTTTATTCCTCAGAACTGCTTGAATTACAGCCAAGAGCCCGCATAACTGGAGATGTGTATTACAAAGCGCTGGAAATGCACGGCGGCGCATTAGTGGCAGGGAAGCTCACGCATGATCAGGTCGGCGAGCCGGTGCTGAAGCTGGCGCTGTCCAATACGTGAAAATCGCCTAGCGTCTATAATGAAGCTATTGACTTTAGCAGGAGCTTGAAATGAATGCTGTTACCGAAATGCCCGCACCGATCGTTTTTACCGACAGTGCAGCGCAGAAAGTTGCGCAACTGATTGAGGAAGAGGGCAATCCTGACCTGAAACTCCGCGTATTCGTGCAGGGTGGCGGCTGCTCCGGTTTCCAGTACGGCTTCACCTTTGATGAAATCGTCAATGAAGACGACACCACGATGAGCAAGAACGGCGTGCAATTGCTGATTGATTCGATGAGCTATCAGTATCTGGTTGGTGCAGAAATCGATTACAAAGATGACCTCGAAGGTGCCCAGTTTGTGATCAAGAATCCAAACGCCACAACGACTTGCGGCTGCGGCTCTTCGTTCTCCTGATAAAGCTTAATACCCTCTCAAAAAGCGCAGGCAGTGCCTGCGCTTTTTTATTTTCATAGTCCCTACTGACGCTATGGGAATATAATGGCCGCGTTTTAGCGTTTGCCTAGGAAATCATGCTAATGCCTTGCCGTTATACCGTTCTCGTCTTAGCGCTTTTTGCGGCGATTCCCCTCCGTGCGGGGAGTACGGGCAAGGACGATAGCAAGCCATCTCCCGAAATGGATCTTTGTTCGTCCGGTTCAGCAGCGGACCGCACTCGCCCGTTCGTGAATGAGGCGAAAGCCGTTTATTTTGTCAACGTGCGGGACGGCGACAAGGTGACCTCGCCATTTCGTATTGTTTTTGGATTGGCTGGTATGGGCATTGCGCCAGCGGGAATGCGTCTCGAAAACACTGGGCATCATCATTTAATGATTGACCAGAAATTGACGAACGAGATGCTACTTAAGCAAATTCCATTTACCGAAAAGTACCGGCACTTTGGCAGAGGCGAGACGGAAGCAACACTTGAACTTCCCGTGGGTAAGCATACCTTGCGCTTGTTGTTTGCCGATGCCGATCATAAGCCGTACTACATGTCGAGCAAGGAAATCACCATCGAGGTCGTCGCAAAAAACGGGTTCAGCAAACCCTAAGCATCAGGCGGGGTAGAGCGCCCCCAGAATGCGCGGGCCTTTTGCTCCCGTGACTGCCGCCAGATTGCCGGCCAAGCGATCGACATGCCGTTCGGCCAGCCAGGCAAATGCCAGCGCTTCTACATGATTGGGCGGCACACCGAGCGCATCCGTGGACTGCACTTTCGCGGCATGGCCCCGTTCTTCCAGCGCTCGCTGCAACATGTCCATAAGGTGGATATTGTGTGCGCCACCGCCACAGACATAGACCGCTCCAGCTTCCTCGGCATGCGCAACAATTGCATCCGCAAGGGTGGCCGCCGTGAATGAAGCCAAGGTCGCCTGCACATCAGCCGGCGGTAACTGTGGGAATACATCCAATCGGCTCTTCAGCCATTCGAAATGAAACAGGTCACGGCCGGTGCTTTTTGGTGGCGGGAGTGCGAGAAACGGCTCATCGAGCAAAGCGGCAAGCAGGGTAGCATTGGTTGTTCCGCTTGCTGCCCACGCGCCGGCGGCATCGTAGGCCTTGCCTTGTTGCGCCATCATCCATGCATCGAGCAGGACATTGCCCGGCCCGGTGTCGAAGCCGATAATTTTTTGTCCGCGATCCAATACGCTGATGTTGCTGATGCCGCCGATGTTCGCGACAACGCGGACGTCAGTGTCACTGCCGAATGCCGCGTGATGAAAGGCCGGTACCAGAGGTGCGCCTTGACCACCGGCGGCGATGTCGCGGCTGCGAAAGTCGGCAATTACGTCGATGCCGGTCAGCTCCGCTAGCAGCGCCGGATTATTCGTCTGGCGGGTATAGCCCAATTCAGGGCGATGCCTGATCGTCTGGCCATGAGCGCCGATTGCCCTAATGTGCATAGCTTGAGAACTTGCTTGCGCTAGCAATTGCTTGACGCAGTCTGCATAGATGCGGGCCAGGGAATTGGCCGCCACCGCCTCGCGATGGATTTCGTTGTCGCCCACCGCCTGCAGCGCCATCAGGGCGCTGCGCAGTTCCGGAGGAAAAGGAAGGTAAGCGGTTGCGACCGTTCGCATTGCAACGCCGGGCTGAAATGACGCGAGCACGCCGTCGACGCCGTCGAGGCTGGTGCCGGACATGAGCCCGATAAAAAAATGTGATGAGGTATCGGCCATAAAAAAACCGTTCAGAGGCCAGCTGATTTTACCGGCCCTTGAACGGTTTGTTTCGGGTTACTGTCGATTATTTGGATGCGAGCTTGAGGCCGTTGTCCTGAGGCGTCAACAATGCGAAACGGTGACGCATTTCGCTGGCAACACTGCGGAATCGCTGAAGATCGGCACCGGCAAGCGGTTGTGCATTCGGCACGTCGACTGACATCGGATCGCGCGGCTGGTTGTTCACGCGAAACTCGTAATGTAAATGCGGACCCGTTGACCAGCCAGTGGTGCCGACATAGCCAATGACTTCACCTTGGCTTACCTTGCTGCCCTTGCGCATACCGCTGGCAAAGCGGCTCATGTGTGCATAGGCAGTCGAATAATTGTTCCAGTGCTTGATCACGACCACATTGCCGTAACCGCCCTGCGTGCCGGCAAAATCAATGACACCATCTCCAGCTGCACGAATCGGCGTACCGGTTGCGGCCGCAAAATCGACGCCTTGATGCTTCTTCCATTGACCGGAAATCGGATGCACACGCATGGAAAAGCCGGACGATACGCGCGAAAACTCAAGCGGCGACTTGAGAAAAGCTTTCTTCAGCGCCTTGCCGTCGAAAGTGTAGTAACCGCCGCCCTGTCTGCTGCCGGGTTCATCGAACCACACGGATTGATACTTGTTGCTGCCATTTTGGAATTCGCCAGCCAATACGCGGCCCGGGCGCAGGTATTCGCCGTTTTGCCAGAAAGTTTCATATACGACATTGAATCGGTCTCCGCGGCGCAAATCCGATGCGAAATCGATACTGGTGGAGAACATGTCGACGATCTGGGATGCGACGCTATCTGGAATTTGCGCCGCATCGGTCGCGGCAAACAGGGACGATCTGATTTCTCCCGAGTGCATTTCGATGCGTCGTTCCATTTTCGCCGAGACTTCGGTCGCGGTGAATCCGTCGCCATTACGGGCAACGATGACGTTTCTGAGCGGTTGGCTGCCCCCTTCGCTGAGAATGGTGGTCAGCCGCTGCAATTGCCCGTCCTTGGTGGTTTGCGCCTGAATGCGGCGACCGGATCTCAGTTGCAGGACACTGCGTGCGACACGATCGGTCTTGATGAAGGTGCTAGCCGCATCATCGTTCACGCCCAGGCGCGCAAGCAGGGTCGCAAGGGTGTCGCCTGGACGGATTTTTTCTTCGCGCAGATAGAACTGTTCATCGGATTGCAACTTTGCAATCTGTTCGGACAGGCTGGGTACTGCAAGCACTTCGGTAATCGATTTGACGGGCAGGTCGGCCGCATCCGGCGCCATCGGCGCGACACCCGCAGCGCCAAATGCACAGATAGCCAGGAAAAATGCAGACGCGGAGATAATGCGCGTCTTGCGCGACGAACCGAAAACATGCTTGCTGCTCGAGCCAAGGCTCAGGATTTTATCTTTAAGGAGCATGCAATAAGTTAAAATTCGCTGTTTGACCTTCTGTTAATGTCTCTTGCTGCTGCGGCGCTAATTTCTGGAATCCAGAGTGCGCTGCGGTGTGCGGACAAACGACAGAAAGCTGGTAATTCGATCTTGCCGTGAAGACCGTCCGGTGCGAAGGCAGGTGATGACTTATGCCTCTTTCACGTCCGGATGGTTGGAGGGACTGCCTCACAGCACCTGTTTTCGACTTGCTGCTTTTATTGCTGCGCTGCAAGATTGAAAATAAGCAGCGATTATACCAAACCCATGGTAGTGACTTTTCATCGTCATACCTTAATTTTCATCAGCCCATGACTGACTCCCAGAAATTGCAAACGACCAATACACCGCATCAACCGCTGCCTTTGTCGGATTCCGTTCACGAGGCCTTGGCAGTAGCCAAACGCGGTGTTGATGAACTTCTGATCGAAGCCGAATTCGCACAAAAACTTGCACGGTCAGAGCAGACTGGCAAGCCCTTGCGAATCAAACTGGGCCTCGACCCGACCGCGCCCGATTTGCACCTCGGGCATACGGTCGTGCTGAACAAAATGCGGCAACTGCAAAATCTGGGCCACAACGTGATCTTTTTGATCGGCGATTTCACGTCGATGATCGGTGACCCTTCTGGGCGCAATATCACGCGGCCGCCACTGACACGCGAACAGATCGAGGAAAACGCCAAGACGTACTTCGCTCAGGCGAGTCTGGTGCTCGATGCGGCGCGCACGGAAATTCGCTACAACTCCGAATGGTCTGATCCGCTAGGCGCGCGCGGGATGATCCAGCTCTCGGCAAAATATACCGTTGCGCGCATCCTGGAGCGTGAGGATTTTACAAAACGTTTCAAAGCTGGCACGCCTATTTCGGTGCATGAGCTGCTATATCCGTTGATGCAAGGCTACGACTCTGTTGCCCTGAAGTCCGACTTGGAGCTTGGTGGTACCGATCAGAAATTCAATCTGCTGGTCGGCCGTGAGTTACAGAAGGATTACGGCCAAGAGCCGCAGTGCATTCTGACCATGCCCTTGCTGGAAGGGCTCGACGGTGTCGAGAAGATGTCCAAGTCGAAGGGAAATTACGTTGGCATTACCGAGCCGGGAAACACGATGTTTGCCAAGCTGATGAGCATTTCGGACACGATGATGTGGCGCTATTACGACCTGTTGTCTTTCCGCTCAATCGGGGAGATTGCGCAGTTCAAGAAGGAAGTGGAAGGCGGCCGCAATCCGCGCGACATCAAGGTATTGCTCGCGCAGGAAATCGTTACACGCTTCCATTCCCAGCAGGCGGCGGAAGAAGCGCTGGCCGACTTCAACAATCGCGCCAAGGGCGGGATTCCTGATGAGGTTCCAGAGGTCAGCCTGTCTGGCGCACCATTGGGCATTGGCCAAGTGTTGAAGCAGGCAAATCTTTGCCCTTCCACCTCGGAAGCCTTGCGCATGGTGGAACAGGGTGGCGTGCGGATTGACGGCGTGGCCGTCAGCGACAAAGGGCTCAAGATCGAAGCCGGAACATTTGTGATTCAGGTTGGCAAGCGAAAGTTTGCACGTGTCACGCTCGCATGATTGCGCTGCTGCAGCGTGTAAGCGAAGCAAAGGTAGTGGTGGACGGGGCGTCTGTCGGGGCAATCGGGGCGGGCTTGATGGTGCTGGTTTGCGCGGAGCGCAATGACACTGAAAGAGAAGCCGATGCACTGCTGGCGAAGCTGTTGTCCTATCGGGTGTTTGCAGACGATGGTGGCAAGATGAATCGAAGCATCGTCGATACGAAAGGCGGTTTGCTGCTGGTGCCGCAATTCACGCTGGCGGCGGATACACAGTCGGGCACGCGGCCGTCGTTTACGCCAGCAGCAGCGCCGGAGGTGGGACGTCGATTGTTCGACTGCTTTGTGGAAAAAGCGCGGAGCAGGCATCCAATGGTTGAAACGGGGCAGTTTGGTGCGCACATGCAGGTTTCGCTGATTAATGATGGGCCGGTCACCTTCTGGTTGCAGATCAAGCCGCAAGTGCAGGCTTGAACGACAATACACAAGCTGTTGATCTTACAAACCGACCATTTCACAGGAGATTTTGATGAAGCTCTGGAGCGATTCTTTTAAAGACGGTGAAGTGATTCCGGGCGAGTGTGCCTTTTGCGTGATCGACCCGGCAACGCATGTCACCATGTCCGACAATAAAAATCCACACTTCGCATGGAGCGATATTCCGGCAGGCACCAAATCACTGGTCCTGATCTGCCACGATGGCGATGTGCCTTCCCGCGGGGACGACGTAAATCAGGAAGGAAAGACCGTCCCGGCTGACTTGCCGCGCGTGGATTTTTTCCACTGGGTACTGGTCGATCTACCGCCCGATCTGACAGCGATCGCGCCAGGGCAGTTCAGCAAGGAAGTAACGCCTCGAGGCAAGCCTGGGCCGGCAATTAGCGGTGGCCTTCGGGGTCGGCACGGAATCAACGATTACACCGGCTGGTTTGCCGGCGACAAGGACATGTCCGGTGACTACTTCGGCTACGACGGCCCATGTCCGCCCTGGAACGATTCCATCATTCATCACTACGCATTTACATTGTTTGCCTTGGATGTCGCAGGCTTGGCGGTGGAGGGCAAATTCACTGGCCAACAGGTGCGTGACGCGATGCGTGGACATATTCTCGCTGAAGCAAAAATTGTGGGAATCTACACACTGAACCCGCAGCTGGCGGGATAGCAATCCGGAGTATTCGTGACAGAAATTTTAATGATCCGCCACGGTGAAACTGCGTGGAATGCCGTGAAGCGACTGCAAGGCCATCTCGACATTCCACTCAATGACGAAGGCGAACGGCAGGCCGCAGCACTGGGCCGTGCGCTACGGGAAGAGTCGCTGGATGCAATTTTTTCCAGCGACTTGCAGCGCGCGCGCCAGACCGCGCAAGCGATTGCTGCGTCGCGCGGCATGGCTGTACAGTCCGAACGGGGTTTGCGCGAACGTTGCTACGGGGCGTTCGAGGGCATGCTGTATTCGGAAATTAGTGAGCGTTATCCGCAAGCGTATCTGGCGTGGCAGGCGCGTGAAATCGACGCGCGTTTTCCGCCGGGCGTACATGTGGCGGAAACCCTACGCGAATTTTCGCAGCGCGTGGTCAATACCATCACGCGCATCGTCACTGAAGGCAAATATCGACGTGTCGCGCTGGTATCGCATGGCGGCGTGCTCGAATGCGCCTATCGCGCAGCGCAGGGATTGGGTTTTGAGCATGCGCGGGATTTCGACATCTTCAATGCGAGCGTCAATCGTTTTACTTGGGATGGAACCGCCTTGAACCTGGCGCAATGGGGCGATGTGACGCATCTCGATAGTCTGGACGCACTGGCGCTCGACGAAATCGACCGAGGCTAGGCATAGAGGCCAGACCAACCGTTTGCAGTATCTGGCAATTTCACCAATTTGATGACGCAGTTGTACCAGCTAAAATAGCGGTTTCCCCGCTTAGACACCATTCCCTTGAAAATCGGTCCGCATCTCCTTCGCAATCAAGTGTTCGTCGCCCCGATGGCAGGCGTAACGGATCGGCCTTTCCGTCAGTTGTGCAAGCAACTTGGTGCGGGATATGCCGTGTCTGAAATGGCGGCATCGGATCCGCGTCTGTGGGCCAGCGAAAAAACCGCACGCCGCATCAATCATGACGGCGAGATGGAGCCGAAGGCGGTGCAAATAGCGGGCGCCGATCCGGCAATGCTTGCCGCATCGGCGAAATTCAATGTTGATCGCGGCGCACAGATCATCGATATCAACATGGGCTGCCCGGTCAAGAAAGTATGCAACAGCTGGTGTGGTTCGGCGCTGTTGCAGGACGAAAAGCTGGTAGCGGATATCCTCGATGCCGTCGTGTCCGCCGTCGATGTGCCGGTCACGCTGAAATTCCGCACGGGCTGGGATCGCCTCAACAAGAATGCATTGACGATCGCCCGTATCGCGGAAGAGAGCGGGATTGCGATGCTGACCCTACACGGCCGTACGCGCGCCGATGGTTACAGCGGCGAAGCCGAATACGAGACGATCACTGCAGTCAAGGCAACGGTGTCAATTCCGGTCGTGGCCAATGGCGACATTACTTCACCTGAAAAAGCGCAATACGTGCTGAAGACGACGGGCGCCGATGCCGTAATGGTGGGTCGCGCTGCGCAAGGCCGACCATGGATTTTCCGCGAGATCGAGCATTTCCTGCGCACCGGCGAAATTCTGCCTGCGCCGCTCATTTCAGAAGTGCGTACGCTAATGAGCGAGCACTTACAGGCGCACTACGCGTTCTATGGCGACTACATGGGGTTGCGCACTGCGCGCAAACATATCGGTTGGTATGTGCGTGATCTGTCCGACGGCGAGCCGTTCCGGCAGCGCATGAACCGGCTGGAAAGCTGCGAGGAGCAACTCGCGGCAGTCGATGCATTCTTTGAATCGCAATCGGAACGCGGCGAGCGGTTACAATACCGCCTTGCCGAAGAAAAACTGGCCGCTTGAATCCCTATAAAAATACCCTCTCACAGCAATGAGCAAAGACAATATCCAGGACGTCGTCAAAAAGAGCCTTGAGAAATACTTCAAGGACCTCGGCGAACAACAGCCGTCGAATGTCTACGAAATGGTGGTCTTTACAGTTGAAAAGCCCATTCTGGAGGCGGTCATGGCGCGCGCCGAGGGTAATCAGTCGCTCGCTGCTGAAATGCTGGGAATCAATCGCAATACCTTGCGCAAGAAGCTGCAGCAGCACGGGCTGCTTTGATCTTGCGGTGATCCATAACGCAAGAGCAGTGCGCGCCGTCTGGTTCGCACCGTTTTTTCGTTATCCATCACTTTCGCTAGCCCATCATGATCAAACAAGCGCTTATTTCCGTTTCCGACAAAACGGGTGTTCTCGATTTTGCCAAAGCCCTTTCCGCAATGGGCGTCAATATTCTGTCCACCGGTGGAACAGCGAAACTGCTGGCCGACAATGGTGTGAAAGTGACCGAAGTCGCCGACTACACTGGCTTCCCGGAAATGCTGGATGGACGGGTGAAGACCTTGCATCCTAAGGTGCATGGCGGCATCCTGGCACGCCGTGATTTCCCGGAGCATGTGGCTGCGCTTGAAAAGCACGGTATTCCGACGATCGACATGGTGGTAGTGAATCTCTACCCGTTCCAGCAGACCGTCGCCAAAGACCAGTGCTCGCTCGAAGACGCAATTGAGAATATCGACATCGGCGGCCCAACCATGCTGCGTTCGTCCGCGAAGAATCACAAGGACGTGGTAGTGGTGTGTGACCCGGCTGATTACGGTCGTGTACTCGACGAGATGAAGGCAAACAAGGGCGAAGTGGCTTACGACATCAAGTTTTCGCTCGCGAAGAAAGTGTTCGCACATACCGCGCAATACGACGGCGCAATTACCAACTACCTGACCGCGCTCGGTGAAGACAAGCAACATGCGACGCGCAGTGCTTACCCGCAGACGCTGAACCTGCATTTTGAAAAAGTGCAGGAAATGCGCTACGGCGAAAATCCGCACCAGTCCGCAGCGTTCTATCGCGACATGGCGCCGGTCGCGGGCTCGCTCGCCAATTACAAGCAGCTGCAGGGTAAGGAGCTCTCGTACAACAATATCGCCGATGCGGACGCAGCCTGGGAGTGCGTAAAGACCTTTGAGGATGTTGCTTGCGTCATCATCAAGCACGCCAACCCGTGCGGCGTGGCAGTCGCCGCGTCGCCGCTGGACGCGTACAGCAAGGCGCTGCAAACAGATCCGACATCGGCCTTCGGCGGCATCATTGCATTCAACCGCGAACTCGATGGCAAGGCTGCGGAAGCCGTTGCGAAACAATTCGTCGAAGTACTGATTGCACCTTCCTTTACTGCCGAAGCAAAGCAGATTTTTGCAGCGAAGCAGAACGTGCGCCTGTTGGAAATCCCACTTGCTGCTGCAGTCAATGCCTATGACTTCAAACGCGTCGGCGGCGGCCTGCTGCTGCAGTCGCCGGATGCGAAGAATGTCGCGGTCGCCGAGCTCAAGGTCGTCACCAAGAAGCAGCCGACGCCGCAGCAAATGCAGGATCTGATGTTTGCATGGCGCGTTGCCAAGTTCGTTAAATCGAACGCGATCGTTTTCTGCGGAAACAGCATGACGCTGGGTGTCGGCGCCGGCCAGATGAGCCGCATCGATTCTGCACGCATCGCTTCGATCAAGGCGCAGAATGCCGGCCTGTCGCTGGCGGGTTCCGCCGTGGCGTCCGACGCATTCTTCCCGTTCCGCGATGGCCTAGACGTGGTGGTCGACGCAGGCGCCACCTGCGTGATTCATCCGGGTGGTTCGATGCGTGATCAGGAGGTGATCGACGCAGCGGACGAGCGCGGCGTCGTCATGCTGTTTACGGGTACGCGACACTTCCGTCATTAATTCTGTGCACTGCCATTCCCGCTCGACGGGAATGGCTCTTCCAATGAAAATCCTCGGTATCGACCCCGGCCTGCGTACCACCGGCTTTGGCGTGATTCACAAACAGGGCAACAAGCTCAGCTACATTGCGTCGGGCACGATCAAGACGCCGGACGCCGATCTGCCGCAGCGGCTGAAGACCATTCTCTCCGGCGTTTCCGAAATCATCCGCACCTATACCCCAGACTGTGCCGCGATCGAAAAAGTATTCGTCAACGTGAATCCGCAGTCGACGTTGCTGCTCGGGCAGGCACGCGGCGCGGCGATCTGTGCACTGGTGAGCGCGGATCTGGCGGTCGCCGAGTATACGGCGCTGCAGATCAAGCAAGCTGTTGTCGGACACGGCAAGGCGCAAAAGCAGCAGGTGCAGGACATGGTGCAACGGTTGTTACTGTTGTCGGGAATGCCAAGCACCGACGCGGCCGACGCGCTTGGTGTTGCAATTTGCCATGCGCATAGTGGCGACGTGCTCAGCACACTTGGCGGACTGGCACCGTCACTGGCAAAAAAAGGGCTGCGCGTACGGCGCGGTCGTCTGATCGGCTAAGTATCTGTGTAAAGCTAAATGTGTTTTTCGGCCTTGCGAGCAGCAACTTCGAATCGGTTGTGCCAATAGGCATCACGTCCGCGAGCAGCGGCCCATGCGCTTGAAGCGAGGTAAGCCAGCGGAAATACAATGCCCCACCGCGCCGCCTGCCGCACATGAACAAGCTCATGCATCAGCACCCGCGAGGACAAGCCATCGCGCGTGGCGATGACTACGTGACCGAGCGCCATGGCATTCATCGCGCCGAAGGGATGGCGGCTCAACATGGCATCGGCGAACGGGCCGCGTGCCAGAATGGCGAAGGTATGTCCGCGCACGAACTGCATGTGTCCTTTGAGCAGCATGACGGGAACGGCCAACAGCAGGCCGAACGCTGTCAGTGGCGATGCCCAGATGAAGCCAAGTACAGTCCCGATCCAGAACAACGGACGCCGGACAAAAGGATTGTGCATGAATAATTGAAACCGGCTGCGCATCTGTCTCGCCCAAGCTCTGCGCACCTGCTGCGAGACAGTGCGCTTGCGCAGGTAAGCAAAGTACTCCATGTCGGTTTTGTCATTATTCCTTAGAACCTCTTTCATCCGAAAAAATCCTTGTCCTGCAGTCAGTCCGGGCCGGCTTGAAATCCCCAGCGCCCCAGACAATGTCCTGTATGATTCATCTAACTTTTTTAGCCCCTTGCCACCATGATAGGTCGCCTTTCTGGAATACTGCTTGAGAAAAATCCGCCCCAGTTGCTGATTGATTGCAATGGTGTTGGTTACGAAATCGATGTGCCAATGAGCACTTTCTACAATCTGCCTGCAATGGGCGAAAAGATTGTTTTGCTTACGCATCTTGCGGTGCGCGAAGATGCGCATTTGCTGTACGGCTTTGGCTCCATAGAGGAGCGCAATGTATTCAAGCAACTGATCAAGATTTCCGGCGTCGGCGCACGGACTGCCTTGTCGATTTTGTCGGGCATGTCGGTTGCGGACCTGTCGCAGGCGATCACGTTGCAGGAAGCCGGGCGGCTGACCAAGATCCCTGGCATCGGGAAAAAGACCGCAGAGCGCCTGCTGCTTGAGCTGAAGGGCAAGCTCGGCGCCGACCTGGGTGCGGCCGGCGGCGTGGCGCATAATGACGCGACCTCCGATATCCTGAATGCATTGGCTGCGCTTGGTTATTCCGACAAGGAAGCCATGCTGGCGCTGAAACAGGTTCCGGCGGGAACGGGTGTTTCCGACGGTATCAAGTTGGCGCTGAAGGCGCTGTCTCGGGTTTAAGGAATTGCTGTCATGAGTATCCAGACCGACAACTTTACTGAACAGCGGATCATCTCCGCCACACCGGTTTCTTCCAATGAGGAAGCAATCGAACGCGCGCTGCGGCCAAAGCAGCTCGACGAATATGTTGGGCAGGAAAAGATTCACGGCCAGCTGGAGATCTTCATCACCGCCGCGCGTCAGCGGCGCGAGGCATTGGACCACACGCTGTTATTCGGACCGCCTGGTTTGGGCAAGACCACGCTGGCGCACATCATCGCCCGCGAGATGGGCGTCAATCTGCGCCAGACATCTGGTCCGGTGCTGGAGCGTGCCGGTGATTTGGCGGCGCTGCTGACCAATCTGGAACCCAACGATGTACTGTTCATCGATGAAATCCATCGTTTATCGCCGGTCGTCGAGGAGATTTTGTACCCGGCGCTGGAGGACTACCAGATCGACATCATGATCGGTGAAGGCCCTGCCGCACGCTCGGTACGGTTGGACTTGCAGCCATTTACCTTGGTCGGCGCGACCACCCGTGCCGGCATGCTGACCAATCCGCTGCGCGATCGCTTCGGGATTGTCGCGCGGCTGGAGTTTTACACGCCGCAAGAATTGGCGAAGATTGTCACGCGCAGCGCATCCTTGTTGAATGCAAAAATTGTCGCGGAAGGCGCGTTTGAAATTGCCAAGCGCAGCCGTGGCACGCCACGAATCGCCAACCGGCTGCTGCGCCGTGTGCGCGACTATGCAGAAGTCAAAGGCAATGGCGAAATTACAAAGCCGATTGCCGATGCGGCGCTGAAAATGCTGGACGTCGATCCGGTCGGTTTCGACGTCATGGACCGCAAGCTGCTCGAAGCCATCCTGTTCAAGTTCAATGGCGGCCCTGTGGGTCTTGATAATCTCGCTGCCGCGATCGGTGAAGAGCGTGACACCATCGAGGACGTCCTGGAGCCCTACCTGATTCAGCAAGGTTTCTTGCAGCGCACGCCGCGCGGGCGTATCGCCACGCCGACTGCTTACACGCATTTCGGTGTCACGGCACCGCGTGTGGGGCCGAACGGCGACCTGTGGGAGCAGCCGCCCGGCTGATTGCGGCAGAGCGCTCGGCAGTCGACGTCGCTAATTAATTGCCAATAGCACAATGCTTCTTGGTGATATTGCCTTATTGTCATCCGTAGAAATACGGTATTTCTTCTACAAATTAAGAAAACGGCAAAGATGCCCCTATAATGCTTCTTTTAAGCACGGTCGCACTTTTCCTGTTTGATGAAACGCAATCCTGCGGCATGGCGTCTGCGTAAAGTACAAGCCTGAGTCACGCCGTTGCAAATGCCGTGGCTAACCCAGTTCCATTTCCCGAATATCGCCATGCTCATGTCCACGCAAGCCAACCGCTATGCGCACCAGCTACTCGATGCGCGTGCTCAGGCGCGTCTGATTCCACCCTTATCGGCCAATGCGCCCTTGTCGGTCACGGACAGCTACGATATCGTCAAGAGCGTCATTGATATTCGCACTGCGCAAGGCGAAACGATGATCGGTCGGAAGATCGGTTTTACCAACCGCAAGATCTGGTCCAAGTATGGCGTTGATGCCCCGATATGGACGCCGATGTTCGATGCAACGGTTCGCTTTACTGAAGATAATCGCGGGATACAGAGTCTGAAGGGCGCATTGCAGCCGCGTATTGGTCCGGAGTTGGTGTTCAAGTTGGGGGCGACCCCGTCCGCCGACGCGACGATGGAAGAACTGGCCGAATGCATTGAGTGGATGGCGCACGGGTTCGAGATCGTGGTTTGCCCTTTTCCCGAGTGGAAGTTCGAAATGGCGGATTCCATTGCCGCATTCGGCTTGCATGGCTCGCTGATCGTTGGCGAACCAAAGAAGCTGTCGGCCGCCAGCCGTCGCAATCTGGGTGAAGTGCTGGCGCACGCTAGCCTATCGCTGTCTTGCGGCGATGAATTGCGTTCAGCCGGCTTTGGCAGCGACGTCTTGGGTAGTCCAATGCACGCATTGTGGCATTTGCATCAGTTGCTGAAGATGCAGCCGCAGTTTGCGCCGCTGTCAGCCGGAGAAATCATCACGACCGGGACGTGGACCGATGTGTGCCCCATCAAGCCGGGGGAAACCTGGACGTCGGCATTTTCCGGCATATCGCTGCCGGGATTGACAGTGTCGTTCGTCTGAATGGTGGTTTCCCGCATTCAAAAAAGGCGCCTTCGGCGCCTTTTTTATTTTCTGCCTCGAATCGCTTACTCCGCACGTACCCAGGTCTGGGTACGTCCCAGCATCGGCACGCCAATATAGCCGCGCACATCGAGCTTCTTGCCCCCTTCGGCGAGCGACATCTTGCTCTTGTAGACCTTGCCGTTCGCCGGGTCGAGGATCTGGCCGCCACGGTATTCGTCGCCATCTTTCTTCATGCCGGTCAGGATCGTCATGCCGATGATCGGCTGGTCCTTCAGCGATCCTTCGCACTTGTCGCACTTCGGATTGGCTTCTTCGCCGGCTTCGCGGAACAGCTTTTCGATCTTGCCTCGAAGCTCGCCGTTGTTTTCGCTGATACGAATCAGCGACTTCGGCTTGCCGGTCGTATCGTCGATGGTTTTCCAGACGCCAATCGGCGACGTTTCCTGCGCCCATGCGCCTGCGGTGGCGAAGGCCGCAGCCGCTACTGTCAGGGTGAATAATCGTCTCATCATCTTTCTTGTCTCCTGGGGTGGGTTGGTCCGTTCGCGAAGTGCGCGAACAGACCAAAAGTGTCGACCCACAGCGCGTTAATTTTTTTGTAATTTCTCAAATTGCTCGCGCAGTTTTTCCAAAGTGGCTCCAAAGGTCAAGAGACGCTCTTTCTCCTGAGCGACGACTTGTGCAGGAGCACGTGCGACGAAGCTTTCATTGCCGAGTTTCGCATTTGCCTTGGCAATCTCGCCTTCAAGGCGGGCAATTTCCTTGGAGAGGCGCTCACGTTCGGCGGCAACGTCGATCTCCACCTTCAGCATCAGCTTGACCGTACCGACGATGGACACGGGTGCCGGCGATTCCGGCAGCGTGTCGACCACCTGCACGTCGGACAGTTTTGCCAACGCTTGGAGATAAGGTGCGAACGACTGTACTTGCGCTTTGTCGGCTGCCGAAGCTTCGAGGACCAGCGGTACGCGCACGGCGGGAGAGAGCTGCATTTCGCCACGCAGATTGCGGCACGCATCGGTCATGGCCTTCAGTTGCGTCATCCACGATTCCGCTTCGTCGTCGATTTTTTCGAGATTCGGCTGCGGATAGGCTTGCAGCATGATGGACTCGCCCGCAGCGATGGTGCGGCCGGTCATCGGCGCGATCTTTTGCCACAATTGCTCGGTGATGAACGGGATCACCGGGTGTGCGAGGCGCAGCACGACTTCCAGCACGCGCAGGAGGGTGCGGCGTGTGGCGCGCTGTTGCGCTTCGGTGCCGTTCTGGATTTGCACCTTGGCGACTTCAAGATACCAGTCGCAATACTCGTCCCAGACGAACTTGTAGATCGCCGAGGCGATATTGTCGAAGCGGTAGTCGGCAAAACCTTTTTCCACTTCGGCTTCGGTCCGCTGCAATTGCGACACGATCCAGCGGTCAGCCGCCGAAAAGTCGCGCATGTCGGGCCCACAGGTGGCCGGGTCAAAACCGCAATCTTTGTCTTCGGTGTTCATCAGCACGAAGCGCGTCGCATTCCACAGCTTGTTGCAGAAGTTGCGATAGCCTTCGCAGCGATTCAGGTCGAAGTTGATGTTGCGGCCGAGGGAGGCGTAGCTCGCCATCGTGAAGCGCAATGCGTCGGTGCCGAATGCAGCGATGCCATTCGGGAATTCCTTGCGCGTGGCTTTGGCAATGCTTTCGGCCTGCTTCGGATTCATCAGGCCGGTCGTGCGCTTGGCGACCAGCGACTCCACATCGATGCCGTCGATCAGGTCGATCGGGTCGAGCGTATTGCCCTTGGACTTCGACATCTTCTGGCCGCTGGCATCGCGCACCAGGCCATGCACGTAAACTTTCTCGAAGGGCACCTTGCCGGTGAAATGCGTGGTCATCATGACCATGCGCGCGACCCAGAAGAAAATGATGTCGAAACCGGTGACCAGCACCGACGACGGCAGGAACATTTTGTAGTCGGGCGTTTCTTCCGGCCAGCCGAGCGAGGAGAAGGGCACCAGCGCTGACGAGAACCAGGTGTCGAGCACGTCGCTTTCGCGTGTCAGTGCCTTGCCACCAGCTTTCGCCTTGGCTTCTTCTTCATTGCGCGCGACGTAGATGTTACCTTCTTCGTCGTACCACGCCGGGATCTGATGGCCCCACCACAGTTGGCGCGAGATGCACCAGTCCTGGATGTTGTTGAGCCACTGGTTGTAAGTCGTGGTCCAGTTTTCCGGGATGAACTTGACCGAACCGTCGGCGACTTTTTCGAGGGCGACTTCAGCAATCGACTTGCCGGGGAAGTGCGTGCCTTCCGGTGCCGCTTTGCTCATGGCGACGAACCACTGGTCGGTCAGCATCGGCTCGATGACGACACCGGTACGATCGCCGCGCGGCACCATCAGCTTGTGCGGCTTCACCAACTCCAGCAGGCCTTCTGCTTCGAGGTCGGCGACGATTTGTTTGCGTGCGACGTAACGGTCCATGCCCTGATATTTTTCAGGCGCGTTTTCATTGATTTTCGCGTCCAGCGTCAGGATGCTGATCTGTGCGAGCTGGTGGCGCTGGCCGACTGCATAGTCGTTGAAGTCGTGCGCAGGCGTGATCTTCACGCAGCCGGTACCGAATTCCTTGTCGACGTAGTCGTCGGCAATGATCGGAATTTCGCGATCGGTCAGTGGCAGTTTCAGCAGTTTGCCGACGAGGTGGATATAGCGCTCGTCAGTCGGATCCACAGCAACGGCGACGTCACCCAGCATGGTTTCCGGACGCGTCGTCGCGACGGTGATGTGGCCGCTGCCATCCACCAGCGGATAGCGGATATGCCACATGTGGCCGTCTTCTTCTTCCGAGACCACTTCGAGATCGGACACGGCGGTCAGCAGCTTCGGGTCCCAGTTGACGAGGCGCTTGCCACGGTAGATCAGGCCTTGTTCAAACAAGCGAACAAAGACTTCCGTCACCGCCTTGGACATCTTGTCGTCCATGGTGAAGTATTCGCGCGTCCAGTCAGTCGATGCGCCCATGCGGCGCATCTGACCAGTGATGGTCGAGCCGGAATGTTCTTTCCATTCCCAAACTTTTTCTAGGAATTTTTCACGGCCAAGGTCGTGGCGAGAAATCTTTTGCGCATCGAGTTGGCGCTCCACCACGATCTGCGTCGCGATGCCGGCATGGTCAGTGCCCGGAATCCATGCAGTGTTGTGGCCGCGCATGCGGTAGTAGCGTGTCAAGCCATCCATCACCGTCTGGTTGAACGCGTGACCCATATGCAGCGTGCCGGTGACGTTGGGCGGTGGCAACTGAATGCTGAACGCCGGCTTGGACGGATCGGTGCTGGCCGTGTAGAAACCGCGGCTTTCCCATTCGGTACGCCAGTGTTTTTCAATCTCGGCGGGCTCGAAAGATTTTGCTAATTCCATGATTTCACTTATGTTTTTGCGAAACCGATCATTATAAGGGAGGAGGGTGCTGACTTTAGCGATCAGGAGCGTATAATTCGCGCATTGCAGTTTAGTGGCGGCCCTCTAGTCCTTTTTAAAGGCGGGCAGGGCGCCGAAACAGCACACGCTAGGGGTCCTGGCAGCCGTAATTGCCGGGTGAGAAACACCCTCGAACCTGATCTGGGTAATGCCAGCGAAGGGAAGCATCCGGAAAGCCCGTCCGTCTTTTTTCCGCCGCTCCTTCGCATTATCGACTTAGCAAAGGAGCATCATGAACGCCAATCCGCAATTCCTCGCCGCCACCGCAACGGTGGACGAAGCTGCCATTCAGCCGTTGCCGAATTCCCGCAAGATCTATGTCGAGGGCTCGCGCCCGGACATCCGCGTGCCAATGCGTGAAATCAGCCAGTCCGATACGCCGGCATCAATGGGCGCAGAAAAGAATCCCCCGATCTATGTGTACGACACCTCGGGTCCGTACTCTGACCCGGACGTCAAGATCGACATCCGCTCCGGCTTGGCAGCATTGCGCGCGGCCTGGATTGCTGAGCGTGACGATACCGAAGAGTTGGCCGGTCCTTCCTCGGAATATGGCGTCGAACGTTTGAACGACCCGAAACTTGCCGAACTGCGCTTTAATTTGCATCGCAAACCGCGCCGCGCCAAGGCTGGCAAGAACGTGTCGCAAATGCACTATGCGCGCCAGGGCATCATCACGCCGGAAATGGAATACGTCGCGATCCGTGAAAACATGCGTCGCAAGGAATACCTTGAAGGTCTGAAGACGTCCGGTCCGATGGGCCAACGCCTGGCCGATTTGATGGGCCGCCAGCATCCGGGGCAATCCTTCGGTGCGGCGATTCCCGCCGAGATCACGCCGGAATTCGTGCGCTCTGAAGTCGCCTGCGGCCGCGCAATTATCCCGATGAATATCAACCACCCGGAAATCGAGCCAATGATCATTGGCCGCAATTTCCTGGTGAAGATCAATGCCAACATCGGCAATTCGGCAGTCACCTCGTCAATCGGCGAAGAAGTCGAAAAGATGACTTGGGCAATCCGCTGGGGCGGCGACACCGTGATGGACCTGTCCACTGGCAAGCACATCCATGAAACCCGCGAATGGATCATCCGTAATTCGCCGGTGCCGATCGGTACCGTGCCGATTTACCAGGCGCTGGAAAAGGTCAACGGCAAGGCCGAAGACCTGACCTGGGAAATCTTCCGCGACACGCTGATCGAGCAGGCCGAGCAGGGCGTCGATTACTTCACCATCCATGCGGGTGTGCGCCTGCAGTACGTGCCGCTGACCGCAAAGCGCATGACCGGCATCGTGTCGCGCGGCGGTTCCATCATGGCGAAGTGGTGTCTCGCGCATCACAAGGAATCCTTCCTGTACGAGCACTTCGAAGACATCTGCGAAATCATGAAGGCATACGACGTGTCCTTCTCGCTCGGCGATGGTTTGCGTCCGGGTTCGATCTACGACGCGAACGACGAAGCGCAACTTGGCGAACTGAAGACGTTGGGCGAACTGACACAGATCGCATGGAAGCATGATGTGCAGGTGATGATCGAAGGCCCCGGCCATGTGCCGATGCACCTGATCAAGGAAAACATGGACTTGCAACTGGAACAGTGCCACGAAGCGCCGTTCTACACGCTTGGACCGTTGACGACCGATATCGCGCCGGGCTATGACCACATCACTTCCGGCATTGGTGCTGCGATGATCGGCTGGTACGGCACCGCGATGCTTTGTTATGTCACGCCGAAGGAGCACCTCGGCTTGCCGAACAAGGCGGACGTGAAGGAAGGCATCATCACCTACAAGCTCGCCGCGCACGCTGCCGATCTGGCAAAGGGCCATCCGGGCGCGCAGATTCGCGACAACGCACTGTCGAAGGCGCGCTTCGAATTCCGTTGGGAAGACCAGTTCAACATCGGACTGGATCCGGACAAGGCGCGCGACTTCCACGATGAAACGCTGCCGAAGGATTCGGCCAAGGTCGCGCATTTCTGCTCGATGTGCGGTCCGCATTTCTGCTCGATGAAGATCACGCAGGACGTGCGCGACTACGCTGCCAGTCAGGGCATTTCGGATGAGCAGGCGCTGAAGAAAGGCATGGAAGTCAAGGCAGTTGAATTCGTCAAGAGCGGCGCGGAAATCTATCGCAAACAGTAAGAGGCGAAATTCGGCCATGGAAATCGAACTGAACGGTGCGCCGCATCCGATCACGGAAAACCAGAATGTGCAGGAACTGATCGCATCGCTCGACTTGGTCAACAAGTCGCTGGCGGTTGCAATCAACCGTGAAGTGGTGCCGCGCCATTTGTGGCAACAACGTGTATTGCAACCGTCCGATCGCGTGGACATCGTGCGCGCGATCGGCGGCGGTTAAGCAAAGGAAAAGTGATGAATCATCCACAGGAAATCACCCGGCAGGAAGGACTCACCATTGCAGGCAAGACCTACGGCTCCCGACTGCTGGTCGGCAGCGGCAAGTACCGTGACCTGGAAGAAACCCGTGCCGCAACCGAAGCCAGCGGCGCCGACATTATCACTGTCGCCATTCGCCGCGTGAACATCGGCCAGGATCCGAATTCGCCAAGCCTGCTCGATGTGGTGCCGCCAACGAAATACACGATCTTGCCGAACACGGCGGGTTGCTATAACGCGAAAGATGCGGTGTACACGCTGCAGCTTGCGCGCGAACTGCTGAACGGACACAAGCTGGTAAAACTTGAAGTGCTCGGCGATCAGAAAACCCTGTTCCCCAACATGCCCGAAACGCTGAAGGCCGCCGAAACGCTGGTGAAGGATGGCTTCGATGTGATGGTGTACTGCAGCGACGACCCGATCCAGGCAAAGATGCTGGAAGAAATCGGCTGTGTCGCCGTCATGCCGCTCGCCTCCTTGATCGGTTCAGGCATGGGCATTCTGAACCCATGGAACCTGTCGCTGATCATCGAGCAGTCGAAGGTGCCCGTGCTGGTTGACGCCGGTGTTGGTACCGCCTCCGATGCGGCGATCGCGATGGAACTCGGCTGCGACGGCGTCTTGATGAACACCGCCATCGCCGGAGCGAAAGACCCGATCCGCATGGCACGCGCAATGAAGCTGGCGGTGGAAGCCGGTCGCGAAGCGTTCCTGGCAGGACGCATTCCGAAGAAGTTTTCCGCCTCACCGTCCTCCCCGATGGAGGGGCGCGCAACATGATGCGCTCCAGCGTCCTGGTCTTCGCCGGTTCGGATCCGAGCGGCGGAGCAGGATTGCAAGCCGATATCCCGGCGATTACCGCGCTGGGCGCGCATCCGCTGTCAGTCATTACCGCGCTGACGGTGCAAGACAATGATCGCGTATTCAAGGTGCATCCGGTGCCGTCGGCACTGCTGCAGCAGCAGGCGCAGGCGCTGATCGACAAGATCGATATTCCCGTGGTGAAGATTGGTATTGTCGGTAACCGGGCCAATGCGGAGGCGATTGCGGATACGTTGCAGCTGATGCGGCAGCGCCGTCCCGATCTACAGGTCGTGCTCGACCCAGTGTTGGCCAGCGGTCATGGCGATACGCTGTCGGAAGACAACCCCGTATTTGCCATCATGTCGCTGTTGCCGTTCGTGACGCTGGTAACACCGAATCTGCCCGAGGCTGCCGCCTTGTGTGGCGGGAAAAAGCAGATGGAGGCGCAGGTCGAAGCCCTGTTGCGTCACTGTCCGAACGTACTGATCAAGGGCGGGCATGGCACCGGTCCCGAGGTCGTGAATCGCTTGTTCACCAGGACAAATCATTGCGCCTGGACGTGGCCGCGCCTCGAGGGAAGCTGGCATGGCACGGGCTGCACACTGGCGTCAGCCATTGCCGCCTTGCTGGCCCGCGGTAAATCCATGGTGGAAGCCGTCGAAGAGGCGCAAGCCTACTGTCATCAAACCCTGCAGTCGGCCTACGCAATTGCGGATGGTCAGCGCATCCCGAACCGCTTTGCTTCATCAGAGGAAAACCCATGAAAGGCTTGTATCTGGTCACTCCCGATTGGGACGATACGCAAAAAATGCTGGAGATCACCGAAGCCGGCCTGCGTGGCGGCGCGGCACTGGTCCAGTACCGGCACAAGACAGCGTCACCGGCGCTGCGCAAGGAGCAGGCACAGCTGCTGCTGGCATTGTGCCGGCGCTATGAGCGCCCGTTCATCATCAACGACTTTATCGAGCTTTGCATCGAACTGGATGCGGACGGCATTCATGTCGGCGGCACCGACGCCTCGGTAGCGCAAGTGCGCGCGGCGGTTGGTCCCGACAAGATCGTTGGTGCATCCTGCTACGGCAGCATGCAACTGGCGCGCGATGCGCATCAGGCAGGCGCAAGCTACGTTGCGTTCGGCGGCTTCTATCCATCGCGTGTGAAAAAATATGAAGTCACCACGAAGCCGGAAATCATCACGCAGGCCAAGCGCGAAGTTCCGCTGCCGAACGTCGTGATCGGCGGCATGACGGCACAGAACTCGGCGCCGTTGGTAGCACACGGTGCGGACATGGTTGCCGCGATCAGTAGCGTCTACCTGGCAGACGATCCCGAAGAAGCGGCGCGCATGTTTGTAAAGTTGTTTTTCGCGTAGTTCCGCAGAATTATTAACGCATCTGCTCCAGCGCCGCCACCAGACGATCCATGTCGGCGGTACTGGTGTACAGATGCGGCGTAACGCGTACCATGTCCTTGCCGGCGGCGACTGTGGCGACGGTGAAGATGCGATGTTCTGTGAACAGCTTGTCGGCCACCTGACGAGCATCCATGCCGTCAACCCGGAACGCGGCAATGGCGCATGAACGTTCCGGCGCATCAGGAATCATCATCTCGATGTGACGCAATTTTCTCACTCGGCTGACCCAATATTCCTTCAAATAACGCAGTCGCGCCTCTTTGTTCTTTCCGCCGATGCAATTGTGAAACGTGATTGCGTTTTCAATGGCCATGATGGACGCCGGCGGCGTGGTGCCGAAATGCGCGAGCTTGCAAATGTCGCTATCCGAAAAATTCACATCGCCGAACAATGGCGCGATGTCCTTCACGCGCTCCTTGCGTATATAGAGCATCCCAACACCCAGCGGTGCACCCATCCATTTATGCAAATGGGCAACGACGAAGCTACTGTTCAGGTCGGGCAGACGATAGTCGATATGCGCAAACGAATGCGCGGCGTCGACAAACACGTCGATGCCCCGCGCCTGCGCCATTTTTGCTAGCTTCGCAACAGGCAGGATCTGCCCGGTGCGGTGCAGCAGATGCGTAAGGACCAGTACCCGTGTTTTCGAGGTGATTGCGCGCTCATACAGGGCAAGAATCTCATCATCAGTGGCCGGATGGAACGGCAGGCTTGTACGGACGAGCTTGAGGCGGCCCCGGTGCTGCATCATTTCCAATGCCTCGTTGACGCTGTCGTAATCCTGATTGCCGATCACCACTTCGTCATCCGGCTGAAACGGGTAGCCCTGAATCAGGATGTTCATGCCCTCGGTCGGGTTACGCACGATGACAAGCTCTTCTGGCGCCACGCCGGAAAACGACGCCAGAGCATTGGTCGCTGCGATCAACCGCGCTGGATATTTCGTGCGCATGAAGAATGCGGCCTCGCGATTAACCAGGCGGTTATGCGCCTCAAATGCTTCCAGCACAGGTCTGGATGGCATGCCGAAGAAACCATTTTCGAGATTGACGAACGCATCGCTCGGGTCGTACTGCGCGCGAACGCCTGACCAGAATGCTTCGTCGGCCGGATCAATGTGTGGCGGGTGTAGCGTAGTCAAGCTTGCCTCGTCGATGAGTCACGAAAGGATTGTCGCATTGTAAATAGGATTACTCATTGCGGTTTGAGAAGCCGGACGGGCATAACCCGTCCGACACCATTACGCGCATTCGAGGCGCTTCAGTTCCTGCGCTAGGCAGGCATTCAAGGCAGGCGATGCCGCCTGCATCGGAGCGCGCAGTTCGTCATGCATCAGCCCCATTGCAGCCAAGCTCGCCTTTACAGGGCCGGGATTAGGTTCCTGAAACAGGAGGCGGATGATCGGCAGCAGACGGTAGAACAGTTCCCGTGCTTCGCGCAGATGTCCATCGCGTACCTGGTCCGCGATGCGCACGAACAAATCCGGACGGATATGCGCAGACGCAAGGATCGCTCCGCTACCGCCAAGGGCAAGCGTGCTCAGCAACTGCTGATCTTCTCCCGCCATCACTTGCAGTTTCGTTTCCGTGATCAGGCGCATCGTCATTCCTTGATCGCCGCCGCAGTCCTTGATTGCCTTTACGCGTTCATGCTGTGCAATGGCGCTGATCGTCGCAAATTCCATCGTGACGCCGGTTCGATACGGGATGTTGTAGACGATCAAAGGCGCGGAGGCAGCATCTGCCAACGTCTGGAAGTATTCAATCAGTCCGGCTTGCGAAGGCCGGATGTAGTAGGGCGGCGGCGCAAGAATGCCTGCAATCGGCCGTCTTTGGATTTGCTGCAGCCGCCCGAGCACGGATCGCATGTTGTTGCCGGCCAGTCCCATCACGACCCGGCATTCCGGCACCGCCTGCAGTACGGCATCGAGGACCATCAGTTGCTCGGCCTCGCTGAGCGCTGCGGCTTCGCCGGTCGAGCCGCATACCACCAGTCCAGCAATGCCGGTAGCAGTGAGTCGACGAACCAATGCCTGCAGCGCGGCGATATCGATTTCGCCATGTTGAAACGGGGTGACCAGCGGCACCCAGATACCTGTAAAACTTGTCATTGCAAAACTCCCATGAAGCAGACCGACAAGGTCACCGCCAGGAAGAGCTGCGAGAACGCGTTCGACAGAGGAGGGGCAAACCGGCCTTTGCGCTTGCTGTCCTGTCAGCCCACCTGACGGGACAGTGCGCCCCGGTCAGATGAGCGACTGTTTTTTCGATTTGCCTGCACCGGCGATGCGTGGCTGCGCCTGAGCAGTAAAGCTCGCAGCAGCGTTGCAATTGGTGGAAGGACAAATCATGGCTATGTGCGAAAAGCAAAATGTATCCTGATTATGGTGTGGCAAAAGTTGTGCGTCAAGCAATGCGATCCTGACGCCGAGATTGCCGTCAATCGACGTGTCCTCACCGCTATAATCATGGGATGCAAAATCTCCTTCATAACCTCAATCCAGAACAACTCGCTGCTGTTACGTTGCCCGCGCAACCCGCTCTGATTCTTGCTGGCGCGGGATCGGGAAAAACCCGGGTGTTGACGACGCGTATCGCATGGCTGATCCAGACGGGCCAAGTGTCGCCAGCCGGCGTTCTGGCAGTGACTTTTACCAACAAGGCGGCGAAGGAGATGATGTCGCGTTTGTCGGCAATGTTGCCCATCAACACGCGCGGCATGTGGATCGGCACCTTTCACGGTCTATGTAACCGTCTTCTGCGTGCGCACTACCGCGATGCGGCATTGCCGCAGACATTTCAGATTCTGGATTCACAGGATCAGCTCTCGGCAATCAAGCGCCTGTTGAAGGGCTTGAATATCGATGATGAAAAATACCCCCCACGCAATCTGATGTACTTCATCAATGGCGCGAAAGAGCAAGGCTTGCGCGCAAAAGACGTTGAGGCGAACGACGATTACAACCGCAAGTTCGTCGAACTGTATGACGCATACGATCAGCAATGTCAGCGTGAAGGTGTGGTGGATTTCTCTGAACTGTTGTTGCGCTCGTATGAGCTTCTTACACGGAACCAGCCGCTGCGCGAGCATTACCAGTCGCGCTTCAAGCACATCTTGGTCGACGAGTTTCAGGACACCAACAACCTGCAGTACAACTGGCTCAAGTTAATGGCCGGTGAGCATAACGCCGTATTCGCGGTCGGCGACGATGACCAGAGTATCTACGCATTCCGTGGCGCTAATGTCGGCAACATGATGGCGTTCGAGCGCGAATTCCATGTGCAGAACCTGATCAAGCTGGAACAGAATTATCGCTCGCACGGGCACATCCTCGATACTGCCAATGTACTGATTGCCAATAACAGCAGGCGACTCGGCAAAAATTTGCGCACCGATGCCGGGCATGGCGAGCAGGTCCGGATATACGAAGCGAGCAGCGATATCCAGGAAGCGCAATGGATCATCGAGCAGGCGAAAAGCCTGATCAACGAGGGCGCAGCGCGCAGCGAAATTGCGATCCTGTATCGCTCCAATGCACAGTCGCGCGTTATTGAACATGCCTTGTTCTCGGTGGGTATTCCTTATCGTGTTTATGGCGGCCAGCGCTACTTTGAACGTGCCGAGGTCAAGCATGCGATTGCCTATCTGCAGCTGATGGACAACCCGCACAACGACTCCGCATTTCTGCGCGTTGTGAATTTCCCGACACGCGGTATCGGCGCGCGCTCGATCGAGCAGCTGCAGGATGCTGCGCGGCAGTATGGGATTTCACTGTATGCGGCGGTGCCGTACGTGACGGGAAAGGCGGGCTCTTCGCTGGGCTCCTTTGTCAAACTGGTCGAAGGCATGCGTTTTGAAACGCAAAACCTGCCGCTGCAGGAAATGGTGCAGGTCATGCTGGACATGAGTGGATTGATCCTGCATTACCAGAATGAAAAAGAGGGTGCGGACCGTATCGAAAACCTGGAGCAGCTGGTGAGCGCCGCTATGCTTTTTGTTTCAGAGGAGGGTTTCGGCATCGATGCGCCCGCCTTGCTTGGTCCGAAAGCGCAGGCGAGCGTCGGCGTGCCTCTGCCGAACGGCGACGAGATATTGGATGCCGATGCGCCGCTGCCATCCGTGATGTCGCCGTTGTCGGCATTTCTATCGCACGCCTCGCTCGAAGCCGGCGACAATCAGGCGCAGGCAGGGCAGGACGCGTTGCAACTGATGACGGTGCATTCCGCCAAAGGCCTCGAGTTCGATGCGGTATTCATTACCGGCCTGGAAGAAGGCTTGTTCCCGCATGAGAACAGCGCGAAGGAAGAGGGCGGCCTGGAGGAGGAGCGGCGCCTGATGTATGTCGCAATTACACGCGCCAAGAAGCGGCTGTACATGAGCTTTTCCCAGACGCGTATGCTGCACGGCCAGACGCGTTACAACATGAAATCGCGCTTTTTCGACGAACTGCCGGACGATGCATTGAAGTGGTTGTCGCCGAAGGTGCAGCCGCAATGGTTCGGCAACCGCAAGTCGGCGTGGGACGACGCACCGGAAGTCGGTGCCAATAACATCGCCCAGAATTTCAGCCGCAAGGACCTTGGTTGGCGGGTTGGCGAGACGGTGTCGCACCAGAAATTCGGGGAAGGGGTGATTGTTAATCTCGAAGGGAGCGGTACCAATACGCGGGCGCATATTAACTTCGGTCGACATGGGATGAAATTGCTCGATCTGAACATTGCCAAGCTAGAAAAGGTGCCGTCCGGATCGGGCCGATGAACGACTTTTTGCGGCGATAGCCGCTTTTTTTTGCGGATTCCTGGAACATTCTTCCTCGTCACTCGTTAACACGAGTACCGATAATGCGACCGCTTGCCCACATAGACGACCAGCAGTGCATAAGCCGCGCCCAAGGCGGCGAGAGCAGGGCATTTTCCGAGCTTGTTGCGCGTTATCAGGATCGGGTTTATCGCTTTCTGTTGCGGCTTGTGCGGTCGCCGGACGACGCAAGGGATTTGACGCAGGATACTTTCATGCGCGCTTATCAAAGCCTTGGTAGCTGGCGTCCCGACGCGCTGTTCCGGACCTGGTTGTTTCGGATTGCGCGTAACGTCGCATTTGATCGTTTGCGGCGCGACAAACTTGTCGAATTCGTGGCATTGGACGAGGACGCCGTGATACCTGACTCGGAAGCCGGGCCGGAGGCAATCGCGGAAACCGCCCAACGCTATCGCATGCTGGAAGTCGCGCTTGCCTACTTGCCGGCCGAGCAGCGCGAAATTTTGCTACTGCGCGAGATCGAACAGATGTCCTACGATGAAATCGCGCAGGTACTCGACCTGCCTGCCGGAACCGTAAAATCCCGCATCGCACGTGCGCGTGCCGCCCTGCTGGCGCGCATGCAAAGCCAAATGGAGAGTCTGCCATGAGCTGCCCCAAACACATCGAAGTGTCTGCCTATCTGGATAACATGATGGCGCCTGCGGAACGGGGTCAATTCATGGTCCATCTCCAAAGTTGCCCTATCTGTCAGGGGCAACTGGATGCCTTGTCCGGCCTGCAGGCGCAATTGCGTGCAATGCCATCGCCGTCCCTCGGTTTCGACCTGGCTGCGTCTTTCGACGAGCAAATGCGCATGGCGCCGCCGCAGCGCCGGGCGCCGCGCACACCATGGTTCTCGTGGGGGCCGGCAGGTGTGGCGGTGGCATTGTCGCTTGCCTCAGGCGCATGGCTGGGCGGCCTTCTGATTGGCGGCGGCGCCGTCGTTGCACCATCGGCTGTGGCGGCCCGGGTTTTTGACCCCGTGCCTCCTGGTGGTTTGTGTGCCGCCGCAGAACTTTGTCGTGTATCGAAAGGAATGCAATGAATCGTCCGCTATGGAAATGGCTATTGGCCATCTCGCTGTCGCTCAATGCAGGCATGCTTGGCGCCGTGATTTTCACTAAGCTGACCACGCCGTCGACGGCGCCCGTCACGAGCACGCAGCATGTCAGCCTGCCCGATCATTTGCAGCTGAATGCTGAGCAGCGCGCACGCTGGTCTCAGATCGAACAGGTTTTTCTGCAGGATCTGTCGGCCAACTGGCGTGAGATACGCGTCAACCGTGAAGCGCTCGTCCAGCTGATCTTTTCGGCGAAACCGGACCGTGCGCTCATTGACAACTTGCAGACCAGGATTGCTAGCTTGCAGGACACGCAGCAACGTCGCGTTATTGCCCAGCTTCTTGCGGAACGCGATCTGCTCGACGACCGACAGCGGACCTTGTTAATGGATCTGCTTCTTGCACGGTACAAGCAGGAAGCCACAAACGAGGAACGTCTTCACCGCGATTGAGTACTTGCAAATGCAGTGCACCGTTGAATGCATCGGTATGGATATTTGCAGAGTCATGGAACATTTTTCGTCCTGATTCGTTTGTGTGAGCAAGGCCGGCACGGTCCGGCCTGCAACTCTCAACCAATCAAGGAGTAACTCATGAAATCGCGCATGTTGACGTTCGCAGCACTTGCCTTGGCGCTTCCATTGACTACGATGGCTGCAGAATCCGGCCCTCATGGGCATGGTGCGCATGCCCCACAAAAAATAACACTTAACGCCGGCAAGAAATGGGCGACCGATGACGCCCTGCGGCAAGGCATGTCATCGATCAGTAAAACGGTGGTCCACAACTTGCCAGCTGCCCATGCTGGCAAGTTGTCGGCTGCGGAATACGATGCACTCGGCAAGGCGTTGAGTACGCAGGTTACCTATATCGTGCAGAACTGCAAACTGGACCCGAAGGCCGATGCGCAGTTACACATAATCGTTGGTGATATCGTCAACAGCATCGATGTTGTGGAAGGCAAAGCGAAAAACGCCGAAAGAGCACTCGGCGTAGTCAAAGTTGCGCAGGCGCTGAACAGCTACGGCAAGTACTTTGACCATGCCGGTTGGCAGTTCATTACATTGCCGCATTGATCCTGGTAGCTCCGGCGCAGCACCGTAAGCCTGGGACGCAGTGCCGGACTCATCGCCTCGACGGTGATTCTTATGCCGGGCTAAAAAATTTCATCGGATCGACTCGCCACTTTTCCGGCGACTCGTGGCTCACAATCTTGTCGCCACCGCCCATTCCCAGTGGCTTGGACAGGTCGACTTCAACGGGCTTGATGTAGGTATTGGATTTGGCGCTGAAGAAGGCATTGACCTTCGGCGATAGCAGGTTGGTTTCGTGCGGTTCGGTCACGACGCCAAGCCGACCGGACTCAAGCAACACCAGCGTGCCGACCGGGTAAATGCCGACACAGCGCATGAAGCTTTGCACATGCTGCGGGTTGAAGTGGAACTTGCTCCACTCATAAATCTTGCGGAGCGCTTCGGCAGCCGACATGCCTTTGTGATAGCAGCGATCAGCGGTGATGGCGTCGTATACGTCGACGATGGCCGCCATTTGCGCCAGCGTGCTGATCTGGTCTCCCGGTAGCTTGTCGGGATAGCCGCTACCATCCATCCGCTCATGGTGATGCAGCGTTATATCGAGCGGGATGTCACCGACGCCGGGGCTTTTCAGAAGTATTTCGTGACCATCTTTGGGATGCTTGCGAATGATCTCGAACTCTTCCTCCGTCAGCCGTCCCGGCTTGTTCAGCACGTCGTCTGGCACCAGTGCCTTGCCGGTGTCGTGCAGCAGGCCCCCGAGTCCCGCTTCCCGCGTCAGCTTGGCGTCCATGCCGCTGGAACGGCAGAACGCCACCAGCAAGGTGCATACGCTGACCGAATGCAGGAAGGTGTAGTCGTCCTTGTTCTTGATGCGCAACAGGCCGGTCAGCGCGCCAGGATTGCGCAGGATGGATTCGGTGATGTTCTGCACCACCGGTTCGACCTGATCAAGCTCAATCGCCTTGCCCAGACGCGCATCAAGCATCACAGTGCGTACCAGCTGATGGGCTTGGCTCTTGACCTGCCTGGCGCGCGTCAGTTCTTCCGCAAGCGACGTGCGCGCCACCGACGCCGGCTGGCGGGCGGCAATGTCAATCAGCTCGTTTTCCAGCGCGGTCTGCGCCTGCTCTGCAGTCGGCGCGTCAGCGACATCAAGGCCCTTGTCGCTGTCGATATACAACTCGTGGATGCCCGCGTCGAGGATCTTGCGGATTTCCTCATCCGACGTGATCATCAGCCGATTGCGGACAAAGGGATGATCCATCCAGTGACAGCTCAGATCGTGCACATACATCCCGACCTTCAGTTGGCGTATGCCGATTTTCTTGATCATCTGGACTCCTTTGCGAGGCAGGCGGTCCGCACGCACGAATCGGGCAAGGACGTTCGAGCAGTATAGCTATTTTTATTGCGTCAACGCATTAGTTGCCCGGCGAAATAGCTATTGGCTCGGTCTATGCGATGAGCGTCGGCGGGACTTGTCCGGGACGACCGAAGAGACGGGTGTAAGTAGGGTAGAAGGAGCAATACATGACGACTGTCAGAACCAGCGATACGGTCAGCAATACCACCACCACGGCGAAGGCTTTGCCTAGCAACAAGGCAACGAGACTGCTCAGGACTGCAGGCATCATGACGCCGATCAGCAGCCATGCCAGCCCGTACACGAGGAAAGCCTTGCCTGATCGCTGGACAGCAAAAAAGCTGTAGAAAATTGCCTTTCCGACACTCATATCCTGCCAAGCGATGAGCGGGGCCGCATACCAGAACGCCATGGCCGCTGGCGTATAGACCGCCGCCGAAACAATCATGGCCAGCGACAGGTGAGACCCGCGTATCGTATCCGAGTCCAGCGCCTTTTCGCCGCTCATAACTTGCCAGAACACGCCGCCATCGACCAGCGAAGACGACGCTACCGCAATGACCGCAGCGATCAGGTACAGCACGCCAAGTGCGAGCAATCTGCGCAATGCGGGAGTGCGAAATCCGCTCAGCAACAGATTCGGATACACCTTCTTGCCCTGCTCGATATGGACGCAGGCCTGCATGAAGGCCATTGAAAATACTGGTACCAGCACCAGCGGCAACACCTGTCCCAGCAAGGGCAGAAAGCCGACGGCGAGCATCAGGAACATGTACGTCAGGAAGAGGGTGGAAATCTCGGCCGGCTGCTTGCGGAACAGCGCGAAACCTTCCTTTACCCAGATCCAGCCGGTAATTGCGGGCAGTTTTTCCATCATCAATAGAGTTCGGGGATCGGATGATTGATCCGCTGGCGCAGAATCCGTTCGAAATGCGTCGGATCATGCGGTGTCAGCATTTCCGCTTCGCGCGGCATGTAGAAGTCATAGAGCCGCGACAGCCAGAAGCGTAAGGCGCCGGCCTGCAGCATCGGCTGCCAGGCAATTTTTTCTGCGGGCGTGAAAGGTCTTGTCGCATGGTAAGCGTCCAGCATGGCGCGCACCCGGCCCGTGTCCAGCGCACCGGTTTCAAGATCGATGCACCAATCATTGACCGTCACCGCAACATCGAAGATCCAAGTGTCGCAGCCGGCAAAATAGAAATCGAAGAATCCCGTCAGCCGCTCGCCATCGAACATGACGTTATTGCGGAACAGATCGGCATGAATCGGACCGCGTGGCAACTGGTGAAACGTTGCAGAAGCGGCAAACGCTTCCTGATAATGGATTTCCGCGCGCAACAAGTGTTGCTGTGCTTCCGGCAGATAAGGCAGCACGACCGGTGTGGTCGCGTGCCACCAGTCGAGTGCGCGCAGGTTCGGCTGCTGGATCGGGAAGTCCTGGCCGGCCAGATGCATTTTCGCCAGCATGGTGCCAACTTCGGCACAATGGATAGGGTGGGGGGCCAGCTGCGACTTGCCTTCCAGCTTGGTGACGATCGCTGCCGGCTTTCCGTGCAGCGCATGCAGGATGTCGCCTTGTTTATTGGCGACTGGTGCCGGCACCATCACGCCGCGATCGGCGAGATGGCGCATCAGCTCCAGATAGAACGGCAATTGCTCAAAGCTTAGCTTTTCGAAAATCGTCAGGACGTATTCACCCGCTTCGGTCGTGAGGAAGAAATTGCTGTTTTCGATCCCGGACGAAATGCCCTTGATCGCAAGCGGTTTGCCAAGGGAAAACTGCGTCATCCATTGGTTGAGGTCATCCAGGGTGACCGGTGTAAATACTGCCATGAGTCAATCGGTAAAAAGTCGAAAACAGGGTTCGGGGAACAGCGCTATTTTTTTGCTGGAGCAGTCGTGGGTTCGGGTGCTGGCGGAAGCGTAGCCGCCTGGTTATCCTCGACATCCTTTGCCTTGTTGCGGCCAAGGTCGAATTCCTTCACTTCCCACTGCGGAGCACGCATTGTATTACTCTGGCCATCGCCTGGGAGCGCGCTGCCGGCCGGATCGTTCGCTTTTACAACATAGGTGCTGCCGCCGCTGGTTACCTTGGCAGCAGTCACCTTGCCGCCCGGCGCGCGTGTTTCCTGAATCTTGCTTTTCTGATCTGGCTTGCGGATCGTGACTGCAGGCGCTTCGCCTTCTTCCAGCTTTTCCAGTTTGGGCGGTTGCTGGGCGAATGCGCTCAAAGTGATTGCATAAATCGCAATGCATGCCGGGATGGATTGCCACGCCTTGTGTGTGCGCATGATGGTGTCGAGTTGTTGTGAGAATGCGGTGGCCGTAAGCAATCAAGCCTTCAGGCAACATTTTAACAAACCACACCCGCCAAGCGGCAAACCTCTACAGATACGCGCCCGGTTCCTTGCTTTCTTCGGTCAGCAGGTCGTGGCGTGCTTCATAGAATGCAAAAATTGCATCGACCACATTGGCAGGTTCATCGATTACCTGTATCAGGTCGAGGTCCTTTATATCGATCATACCGTTCGCCACCAAGCTGCTGCGGAACCAGTCAAGCAAACCGCGCCAGAATGCCGTACCGACCAGGATGACCGGTATCCGGCGTGATTTGCCGGTTTGGATCAAGGTCAGTACTTCGGAAAATTCGTCCAGCGTGCCGAAGCCGCCGGGCATGACGACGTAGGCGTCCGCGTATTTAACGAAGGCAACCTTGCGTGCGAAAAAATGGCGGAAATTGATGGAAATGTCCTGCCACATGTTGTTTGCCTGCTCATGTGGCAATTCGATGTTCAGGCCGACGGATGACGACGCACCCTCGAACGCCCCTTTGTTGGCGGCTTCCATGATGCCGGGGCCGCCGCCGGAAATGACGGCGAGACCCGCGTCCGACAAGCGGCGAGCGATGTCGACCGTCTTCAGGTAATACGGATCGTCGATCTTGGTGCGCGCCGAGCCAAAGATCGAAACCGCCGGACGCAACTCGGCGAGGCGCTCAGTGGACTCGATAAACTCTGCCATAATCGTGAGCATATGCCATGACTCACGCGCCTTTTTCGCCGTGGCGCGGTTGACGTCGGTAATCTGCCGCAGCCGTGGCACGTTTTTTCCCTTTGACACCATATGAATAAAACCCTGTTGTTAGTTGACGGTTCCAGTTACCTGTACCGCGCGTTTCACGCAATGCCGGATTTGCGTAACGCGGAAGGTGCGCCGACCGGCGCGATCTACGGCATGATCAATATGTTGCGCAAGCTGCGCAACGACTACTCGGCAGCATACATCGCCTGTGTATTCGACGCAAAAGGTAAAACCTTCCGCGATAACCTCTATCCCGAATACAAAGCACAGCGGCCATCCATGCCGGAAGACTTGGTAAAGCAGATCGAACCCATCCATGAAGCAGTGCGCGCCCTCGGCTGGCCGATCCTGATGGTGGAGGGTATCGAGGCCGACGACGTGATCGGCACGCTCGCCGTACAGGCTGTTGAACACGGCATGCAGGCGGTGATCTCGACAGGCGACAAGGACATGGCGCAGTTGGTCAATGAACATGTCACTTTGATCAACACCATGAGCAACGAAAAGCTCGATCGTGAAGGCGTCATCGCGAAGTTCGGCGTGCCGCCGGAGCGCATCGTCGACTACCTGACCCTGATCGGTGACACGGTGGACAATGTGCCGGGCGTGGCCAAGGTCGGTCCGAAAACAGCCGTCAAATGGCTGACGCAATACGGCACGCTGGATAACATCATTGAACAGGCTGCCAGCGTTGGCGGCGCCGTCGGCGAGAACTTGCGAAATGCACTCGACTGGTTGCCGAAGGCACGCGTATTGTTGACGATTAAGCAGGATTGCGAACTGGTCGAGCACATGGTGTCGATTCCGGAGTCGCTGGTGGCAAGGCCGCCCGACAACGAAGCGCTGATCGAGTTTTTCCGTCGATACGGATTTCGCACCTGGTTGCGCGAACTGACTGGCGAATCGGCTGGTAATGCGCGTCCTGTTGTCGCAGCACAGAACGGCTTACCGCAAGCCGGCCTGTTCGATTCCGCGCCGGCAGCGACAAGCACGGCATTCGAAACCGTACTGACCGAAGCGCAGCTTGACCGCTGGCTGGAGACCATCAACGCCGCAACGCTGACTTCCGTCGACACCGAAACCACCTCGCTCGATCCGATGCGCGCGCAACTGGTCGGCATTTCGCTCTGCTGCCAACCCGGCGTGGCCGCCTACATCCCGGTCGCACACCGTTATCAGAACGCGCCCGAACAATTGTCGCGCGAACTAGTGCTGGCAAAACTCAAGCCCTGGCTGGAAGACGCCGGCAAGCCGAAGGTCGGCCAGAACCTGAAATACGACAGTCATATTTTTGCCAATCATGGCGTGGCGCTGCGCGGTATCGTGCACGATACCTTGCTCGAATCCTACGTGTTCGAATCGCACAAAAGTCACGACATGGACAGCCTCGCGCTGCGCCACCTGAACCGCAAGACGATTACTTTCGAAGAAGTGTGCGGCAAAGGCGCGTCGCAGATCTGCTTCGATGAAGTGGCAATCGAACGCGCCACCGAATATGCGGCTGAAGACGCGGAGGTGACGCTGCAACTGCACGAAGCCATGTGGCCGCAGGTCGCCGAAAACGAAGGCCTGAAATTTATCTATGAAAAAATCGAAGTGCCGACCTCGGTCGTCCTGCAAAAGATTGAACGCAATGGCGTCCTGATCGATGCGCAGTTGCTGTCGGCGCAATCGCACGAGCTCGGCTTGCGCATGATGGAGATGGAAAAGCAGGCATATGAACTGGCTGGCCAGCCCTTCAACCTGAATTCGCCGAAACAGATTGGCGAAATCTTTTTCGACAAGCTGCAATTGCCGGTCGTGAAAAAGACACCGTCCGGCACGCCGTCCACCGACGAAGAAGTGCTGCAAAAACTGGCTGAGAACTATCCGTTACCGAAAATCCTGCTTGATTATCGCGGTTTGTCAAAATTGAAGTCGACCTACACCGACAAACTGCCAAAGATGGTCAACCCGGACACCGGTCGCGTGCACACCAACTATGCGCAAACCGTTGCCGTCACCGGTCGTCTCGCATCGAATGATCCCAATTTGCAGAATATTCCCGTGCGCTCGGTCGAAGGCCGGCGCATTCGCGAAGCTTTCATCGCTCCGCCGGGCTGTGTGATTGTGTCCGCCGATTATTCGCAGATCGAGCTGCGCATCATGGCGCACATATCGGGCGACGCCAACCTGCTGCGCTCCTTTGCGGAAGGCGAGGACATTCACCGCGCAACGGCTGCCGAAATTTTCGGCATTGCACCGGCGGACGTCACGAATGAGCAGCGCCGCTATGCGAAGGTCATCAACTTCGGCCTGATCTACGGCATGAGCGCGTTTGGACTGGCGAGCAACCTTGGCATCGAGCGCGCCGCTGCGCAAATGTACATCGACAAATATTTTCAGCGCTATCCGGCGGTCGCGCAATACATGGCCGATACGCGTACGCAGGCCAAGGCATGCGGCTACGTCGAGACCGTCTTCGGGCGTCGCCTCTGGCTGGCGGAAATCAATTCGCCGAACGGCCCACGCCGCCAGGCAGCCGAGCGCGCGGCGATCAATGCGCCAATGCAGGGCACCGCCGCCGACCTGATCAAGCTGTCAATGATTGCGGTGCAGAACTGGCTTGAAGACGAACGACTGGAATCGAAGATGGTGATGCAGGTGCACGACGAACTGGTGCTCGAAGTACGCGAAGCGGAACTGTCCTATATTCAGCAGAAGCTTCCGGAATTGATGGCCGGCGTCGGTGAGCTGAAAGTGCCTTTGATTGCCGAGGTTGGTGTTGGTAAGAACTGGGACGAGGCGCACTGAACAGGACGGACGCAATTCGTCGCTGTACGGATTCAGGCTAAAAATAGCCCGGCAATTGCCTGGCTATTTTTTTTTAGGCGTCCCTCTGCATCGTGCCTTTGTGCCATACGTTTGCCGAAACAGCCGGTCTGTGTTTTAATTTGCAACTTTGTTGCATATTTGCCGAGGCCTAAAATCGACTCCCCGTTGTTATCTATCCTGCTTGCCACCACCATCGCCGGTGTTTTCAGTATTTCGGCGGCGGCAGTGTTTTCTTTTTCACTGTTGTCAAAAATGGTGGAGCGGATGGTCAGCCTGTCGGTTGGTATCCTGCTGTCGACCTCGTTGCTGCACGCCTTGCCGGAGGCATTCGAATCGGATGCCGATGCGCACGCTTTGTTTGCCACACTTCTGGCCGGCCTGTTAAGTTTTTTTCTGCTGGAAAAGTTTGCGGTCCTCCGTCATTCGCATCATTACGAAGGTGACGGACATGGACACGCCCATGGTCATGACGCGCACGAGGCGGGCAAAGCAGGTTGGATGATTCTGGTCGGTGACGGACTGCACAACTTTACCGACGGTATTCTTATTGCTGCAGCGTTTCTGGCCAATCCTGGTCTCGGACTGATTACCGCGCTGGCAATTATTGCGCACGAAATACCACAGGAAATCGGCGACTTCATCGTGCTGCTGAATGCCGGGTTCACTCGCACCAGAGCGTATGTCTATAACCTGCTCTGCAGCCTGATGGCGGTAGTAGGCGGCGTACTCGGCTACTTTACGCTGGAGCAGGCGACCGGCTGGATTCCGTATGTGCTGGTCTTTGCCTCGTCAGGGTTCATTTACATCGCAGTCAGCGATCTGATGCCCCAGATGCAGCGTCGTGCCACCGTCCGCGAAACCATTCCGCAAATCGTCCTGATTGCAGTCGGTGTCGCGATTGTGGTGTACCTGACTGGGCGCACGCACGGCCACTGACAGTACTTGCGCAGCCGGCAAGCTGATTAGAAAAACCGTTCAGTCGCCTTTGGCAACCGGCCGCGCCGGGTCGGCGCACCATTCGCTCCATGATCCCGGATACAAGGCCGAACCCCGCAATCCGGCGATTTCCATCGCCAGCAAGTTGTGGCAAGCCGTCGCGCCCGAACCGCATTGCATGATGCTGGCCTCCGGTGCAGTAATCAGCGCAGTGAATTCCTGGCGCAGCTGATCGGCCGGCTTGAAATGGCCATCGCCTTGCAGGTTATCCTTGAAGAAGCGGTTTTTTGCGCCGGGGATATGGCCGCCGACCGGATCGAGCGTTTCATTTTCGCCACGGAAACGGTCCGGTGCGCGGGCATCGACTACGGTGCGCACCGGGTTCCTCAGATTGGCGAGGACATCGTCAACGTTGACGGTTGTCGTCAGCGGATAGTGTGGTTCAACGTTGCCGCGCGGACGCGCCACCGGCGTGCTTGCCAGCGGCAGGCCGAGCGCCTGCCATGCCTGCAGTCCGCCGTCGAGCACTGCAACGGCTTCATGTCCGGCCCAGCGCAACATCCACCATAAGCGCGCGGCGAACATGCCGCCCTGTGCGTCATAGGCAATGACTTGCGAACCATGATTGACGCCCCAACGCCGCAGCGTCTCCAGGAAGGCATTGCGCTCCGGGAGCGGATGGCGTCCTCGGAATTCACCGTTCTGCCCGGGGCTCTTGTCCGACATATCGGTGTCGAGATGAGCAAACTGTGCGCCGGGGATATGGCCGGCGGCGTAGGCCGTTCTGCCGGCATCCTGGTTCGTCAGATCATGACGGCAGTCGAGCACGACCCAGCTCGCATCCTGAACATGCCGCGCAAGGTCGGCGGCAGAAATCAGCGTGGTGTAAGGCATGGTTTTCCTCTAGACTTCGGTCGCGATTGGATCGTTCGCATTGGCGATCGATCTCTTTCCGGCCGGTGCAGCGACGTTGCGTGCATTGTAATACGTGGCGGCGATGCCGCTGCTCAGGATGACGGCAATGCCAAGCCAGCCCAGCCAGTTCAAGACATCACCCCATATCAGAATACCCCAGACGCTGGAGAACACAATGCCGCTGTATTGCAGGTTAGCGGTCACCAGTGTCTTGCCCAGCCGATAAGCACGTGTCATCGCCATCTGCGCGACAGTGGCCGTCACGCCGATTGACAGCAGCAGGACGATGCCTTTGGCGGTGTGTCCCGTCCAGGATGTCGCACCACTGCCCGTAAAGGCGCCGAGTGAACCTGCAAACATGCCGGTCACCGAAAAATAAAAAACCACCCGGTATTCCGGTTCGCCCATCTGGCCCAACTTGCGCACCTGAAGATACGCGAGTGCGGACAATACGCCGGACGCAAGCCCGACCAAACCGGGAAACCATTGATCGGCGTGGAAGGAGGGACGCAACAGCATCGTCACGCCAATAAAGCTGAAGAAGATGGCCGCCGCCAAACCCCATTCAAATCGGTTTTGTCCACGCCACCAGCCGACTGAGAAAAGTATGGCGGCGATCCAGATCGGTGACATGTAATTGAGCGTCATGCCAGTCGCAATCGGCAGCTTGCCGATCGAGTAAAACCACATCCACAGCGCGGTGACGCCAACGATGCCGCGCCATGCGTGATGCCACGGTAGCGTCGTGCGGAAGGTGCCACCTTGCAGCGTAATCAGCACCGCCATGAAAAGTACGCCGACGATGCCGCGGTACATTACGATTTCCGAAATCGAATACAGGCTCGACGCCATCTTGACGCATACGCCCATGATGGAGAAAACAAAACTTGCAAAGAGCATCCAGAGCGATTGCATGGGAATCAGGCGGGAAAAGCCGGCTGGGCGGTGGTTGGAAAGCCCTCGATGATACGCGGATTGTGTTTTGCCGGCAGAGCCGCCGGCGGGTAAAGGACGCGAGCCCGGCACATGCGGGGCTCGCCTTGAAAAGCGAAGGAGCTTGGTTAGACCGAAATGCGGCTGCGGTACCACTCATGGAAGTGCTGCATGCCATCTTCCATCGGCGACTGATACGGTCCGACTTCATTGACACCGCGATCAAGCAGGATGCGGCGGCCGCTGTCCATCCGGATGCCGATCTCGTCGTCCTCGATGCAGGTTTCCATGTACGCCTCGCGTTCGGCTTCGACGAATTCGCGCTCGAAGAGCACGATTTCTTCCGGATAGTAGAACTCGACCACGTTGGTGGTTTTCTGCGGACCGTTCGGCCACACGGTCGACACCACGAGCACGTGCGGATACCACTCGACCATGATGTTCGGATACAGCGTGAGCCAGATCGCGCCGTAGGGCGGCGGCACGCCATTGCGGAACTTCATCACCTGTTCCTGCCATTTGCGATACTTGGGCGAGCCGAACTTCGACAGCGCGCTGTTCACGCCGACCGTCTGCACGCTATAGTTGGCGCCGAACTCCCAGCGCAGATCGTCACAGGTAACAAAGCTGCCCAAGCCGGGATGGAAGGGCTCGACGTGATAGTCCTCCAGATAGACCTCGATGAAGGTCTTCCAGTTGTAATCACAGTCGTGCACCTCGACATGATCCAGCATGTAGCCGCTGAAATCGAGATCCTTGGTTACCCCAAGGTCTGCCATGATCTTGGCGACATCGATGCCGTTCTGTTCGAACAGCAGGCCGTTCCAGTTCTGCAGCGGTGTCTTCGACAGGTTCATGCACGGCGTGTCGCTAAAATGCGGCGCCCCGATCAGTTCCCCCTTGAGGTCGTAGGTCCAGCGATGCAATGGGCAGACAATGCTTTTGGCATTGCCGCGGCCATCAAACATCTTGGCCTGCCGATGGCGGCAGACATTGGAAAGCAGTTCGATGCCCTGTGCGCTGCGCACCAGCATGCGGCCTTCGTTTTCCCACGCCAGCGTGGCGTAATCGCCCGCATTCGGTACCATCAATTCATGGCCGACGTAGCGTGGTCCTTGATGAAAAAGTTGATTGATTTCCTGCTGCAACAGCGAGTCGTCAAAATAGACGTTGACAGGAAGTTGCGCGTCGGATCGCGCGAGCTTGGCGACATGAGCCAGATCGGACATCCCCACCCCCAAATTAATTTGCACCAACCTAAGAGAGAAAGAATCCGCAAAAACCAGTATTCAAATAAGATGAAACGGAAATTTTGGACAGAACCTGAGATTATACCCGAGGCAACCATTTAAAGCCCCCTGATATAGCCCGTGATTAAGGCAATCACACCTCATTGGTACTAATGTTTCGTTGCGAAATATACAATGCCTTGCCCGTAGCAATAACAAGCGGATGACTGCTCTGTCGTTGGACGCGCAAGAGCGCATCTCATTTTCATGATGTTGCTGTTTTTTCAAGTGGCATTGATTTTGGTCACAGCATGGGCATATTCCGTTTGCGGGTGCGACATTCCTGATTTCTCATTCTCAACTGCTTGAGATGGTTTGTTCTAAAATATCGGGCTACACTTCAATTTTGTCCACTATGTCAAAGAAATCAACGCCCGACGGGCAGCCCGCGTCCTTCGAGGATGCGATGGCTGAGCTGGAACAGCTGGTCGCCCGCATGGAGGCGGGCGAATTGCCGCTGGAAGCATCCGTCGCCGCGTACAAGCGCGGCTCGGAACTGGTCAAGTTCTGTGCCGGACAACTCGACAAGGTTGACAGCCAGGTCAAGATACTCGAAGGCGAAATGCTGAAACCCTTTGCTGCCGAAGCTGCGCCCGAGGCGGACGAATGACGGTCTCAGTGGCGTTTGAAGACTGGATGAAAAATGTCCAGTCGACGATGGAAGATGCGCTGACGACTTTTCTTCCTTCGCCCACTGTAGCGCCGGCGCGTTTGCATGAAGCGATGCGCTACGCGGTGCTGGATGGCGGCAAGCGCGTGCGGCCTCTGCTCGTGTTCGCGGCTGGTGAGCTGTTCGATGCCGATATCGCAACGCTGGAGCGTGCGGCGGCAGCGGTGGAAATGATCCATGCGTATTCATTGGTGCATGACGACATGCCCTGCATGGATGATGATGCACTACGTCGCGGCAAGCCGACGGTGCACGTCAAATACGATGAGGCGACGGCGCTGCTGGTAGGCGATGCCTTACAGTCGCAAGCGTTCGTGGTGCTGTCCGAAGGTGAGTATGGCGACGCTCCGGCGCGCAGGGTCGCAATGCTGCGCCTGCTGGCGCAGGCGTCGGGTTCCGCGGGCATGTGCGGTGGACAGGCGATCGATCTCGCGAGTGTGGGCCGGGCGCTTGCACTCGGCGAATTAGAGCGCATGCATCAGCTGAAAACCGGCGCGTTGTTGCGTGGATCGGTTTTGCTTGGCGCATTGGGCGGCAAGTTGCTTGCCGAAAGCGAAACCGCCGCGCTGGATGCGTATTCGGCTGCGATTGGACTGGCATTTCAGGTGGTGGACGATGTGCTCGATGCGACCGCCGATTCGGCGACGCTGGGCAAGACAGCAGGCAAGGACGCGGCGGACAATAAGCCGACTTATGTATCGATTCTCGGACTGGATCAGTCGCGGGAACTGGCGGAAAAACTGCGGCAGGATGCGCACAAGGCGCTCTTGCCGTTCGGCGAAAAGGCACGGCGGTTGCGCGAGATTGCGAACCTGATCGTGCAACGGAAAGCATAGTATGGATTTGTTGAAGAACATCGACGGACCGGCGGACTTGCGCAAGCTGTCACGCATGCAACTCAGGCCGCTGGCAGACGAATTGCGCGCCTTCTTGCTCGATTCCGTTTCCAAGACCGGCGGCCACCTGTCATCCAACCTCGGCACAGTCGAACTGACGATTGCGCTGCACTACGTGTTCAACACGCCGGAAGACCGCATCGTCTGGGACGTCGGCCATCAGACTTATCCGCACAAGATCCTGACCGGCCGCCGCGACCAGATGCATTCGCTGCGCCAGTTGAACGGCATTTCCGGATTCCCGCGGCGCAGCGAAAGCGAGTACGACACCTTCGGCACCGCGCATTCGTCGACCTCGATTTCCGCCGCGCTCGGCATGGCGCTTGCCGCCAAGACCAAAGGCGAGAACCGCCATGCGATCGCCGTGATTGGCGACGGGGCAATGACCGCCGGCATGGCATTCGAAGCGCTGAACAACGCCGGTGTGTACAACGACATTAATCTGCTGGTGATCTTGAACGACAACGACATGTCGATCTCGCCGCCGGTTGGTGCGCTCAACCGCTATCTCGCGCGCCTGATGTCGGGACAGTTTTATGCCGCCGCAAAGAGCGTCGGGAAATCCGTTCTGCCCGGCCCGGTTCTGGAACTGGCCAAGCGGCTGGAAGAACATGCAAAAGGCATGGTGGTTCCCGCCACGATGTTCGAGGAATTTGGCTTTAATTACATCGGGCCAATCGACGGTCATGATCTCGAATCATTGGTGCCGACACTGCAAAACCTGAAGCACTTGAAGGGGCCGCAGTTCCTGCACGTCGTCACGAAAAAGGGGCAGGGCTACAAGCTGGCCGAAGCCGATCCGGTGCTGTACCACGGTCCTGGCAAGTTCAATCCGGCCGAAGGCATCAAGCCTGCAACTGCCAGCAAGATGACCTATACGCAAGTGTTCGGCGACTGGCTGTGCGACATGGCAGCGCACGACCAGAAACTGATCGGCATCACGCCGGCCATGCGTGAAGGGTCGGGCATGGTGCAGTTCGAACAGCGCTTCCCCGGCCGCTATTACGATGTCGGCATCGCGGAGCAGCACGCGGTCACATTCGCCGCCGGACTGGCCTGCGAAGGCTTGAAACCGGTGGTCGCAATCTATTCGACCTTCCTGCAGCGCGGCTATGACCAGTTGATCCATGACGTCGCCCTGCAAAATCTGGACGTCACTTTCGCGCTCGACCGTTCCGGCCTGGTCGGTGCGGACGGCGCCACGCATGCGGGCAACTACGACATCGCCTACCTGCGCTGCATTCCCAATATGGTGGTGATGGCGGCATCGGACGAGAACGAATGCAGGCAGATGCTTTCCACGGCCTATGAATTCAAAGGGCCGGCCGCAGTGCGTTATCCGCGCGGCTCCGGGATAGGCTCGGCAATCGAAAAAGAACTGCGCACCATCCCGCTTGGCAAAGGCGAAGTACGCCGCGAGGGCAAGGGGGTGGCGATCCTCGCGTTCGGCACGATGCTGGCGCCTAGTCTGGCGGCCGGTGAAGAACTCAATGCAACCGTTGCCAACATGCGCTTCATCAAGCCGCTGGACGTGGAGCTGGTGAAGCAACTGGCGCAGACGCACGACGCGCTGGTTACCGTTGAAGAAGGCGCGCTGATGGGCGGCGCCGGTTCCGCCGTATCCGAAGCGCTGGCCGAGGCAGGCATTGTCAAGCCGGTGTTGCACCTTGGGCTGCCGGATAAATTCATTGATCATGGCGATGTCGCGCAGTTGCTTGCAAGCTGCGGACTGGATGCAAAAGGCATTGCAACTGCAATCAGAAAACGCTTCGACAAAGGCGAGCCGCGACTGGTCGTCAACAATATCTAAAACCACTCCAATTCCAAGAGCGGCCAATTAAAGGCGGCCATTCACGATTAGGCGAGGCAATGAATTCACGTGATCCCCACATGCACGTCATTCCTGACGTGCAGAGCACGCCCGACACCCGGCGCCTGGCAATCCAGCGCGTCGGCGTCAAGGGCGTACGTTATCCGGTGTCCTTGAAAACGGTCAATGGCATCCAGCCTTCGGTTGGCATCTGGAACATGGATGTGCAATTACCGGAACAGCAGAAGGGCACGCACATGTCGCGTTTCATCGCGCTGCTCGAAGACAATCGCGAACCGCTCGATGTGGTGGCATTTGGGGCCATGCTGCGCAAGATGGTGGCATTGCTGGAAGCAGATGCCGGACGCATCGAAGTTTCTTTTCCGTATTTCATCAACAAGATCGCGCCGGTGTCGGGCGTGAAAAGCCTCATGGATTACGAGGTCGGTTTTATCGGCGAGATCAGGGATGGTGCCGTTGCGATCACGCTGAAAGTATTGGTGCCGGTCACCAGTCTCTGTCCCTGCTCGAAGAAGATTTCCGCCTACGGCGCGCATAATCAGCGCTCACATATTACGATCAGCGCTCTGCTCGATGGCGAGATGCCAGTGGATGAACTGATTGCGAAAGTCGAAGAGCAGGCGTCTTGCGAATTGTATGGCTTGCTTAAGCGCCCCGACGAAAAGTATGTGACGGAGCGCGCGTACGACAATCCGAAATTCGTCGAGGATCTGGTGCGCGATGTTGCCGGTATGCTGAATGCGGACAGTCGTGTATTGGCCTATACGCTGGAGGCGGAAAACTTCGAATCGATTCACAATCATTCGGCGTACGCCTTGATTGAAAACGACAAGCGGAAGAATAAGCCAGTGTGAGTAAGGCGGCTCATTCTGCTCAATAAAAAAGCGACACCGAAGTGTCGCTTTTTTATTTGTATGCAGTCAGTGCCGGCCAATTACGCATCTCGCTTGCGATCCTTTTCCCACAGCACATCGCTGCCGCCCGCAAAGCGGTTCAACACGCGCGACAGCACAAACATCAGGTCGGATAAGCGGTTCATGTACTGACGCGGATTGGCATTGATGGTTTCGCTGTTGCCCAGCGTAACAATTGCACGCTCGCCACGGCGGCAAATGGTGCGGCAGACATGCGCCAGCGCCGCAGCGCGCGATCCGGCCGGCAGGATGAAATCCTTGAGCGGAGGCAGGTCGGCGTTGTACTTTTCCAGCAGCGCATCCAGTCGCGCGACATGCACATCGGTAATCAGTGTGTAGCCGGGAATGCACAGCTCACCGCCAAGATCGAACAGGTCATGCTGAATCGAGAACAATTCTTCGCGCAATGCCGGCGGCAGGTTCTCGCACAGCAACAAGCCGATGTGGGAATTCAGTTCATCCACATCGCCCATCGCATGCACTCGCAGGCTATCCTTGCCGACGCGACTGCCGTCGCCCAGTCCGGTGGTGCCGTTGTCGCCGGTGCGGGTCGCAATTTTCGAGAGTCGGTTGCCCATGATGTTTACAAGAGAGTGGTGGAGCAGAGAGGATACGGCAAAAATGCCGGTTCCGCTGTCATCCGGACGCCAATAGGCGGGCTTCCTTCATCGGAGTAGAATCGGGGAAAAATGGAGACAAGCATGAATCACCCCGCCCAACTCGCCGCGCTAAAAAAACCCTTGCCGGATGAATTGCTGGCAGCGCTCAAGGCCATCTTCGACGATCGCGTTTCCACGTCGCAGGCAATGCGTGAACACCATGGGCGGGACGAATCTTCCTACGACCCGATGCTGCCCGACGCGGTGGTATTTGCACAAACCACAGAAGAAGTGGCCGAAGCGGTGAAGTTGTGCAGCAGTCATGATGTACCCATCATTCCCTATGGCACTGGCACCTCGCTTGAGGGCCATGTACTGGCACTGCGCGGTGGCGTGACCATCGACCTGTCGCAAATGAACCAGGTGCTGGCAGTGCATGCCGAAGACCAGACTGCCACCGTGCAGGCGGGCGTCACACGCAAGCAACTCAATCAGGAAATCAAGGATACCGGGCTGTTTTTCCCGATCGATCCCGGTGCCGACGCCTCGCTCGGCGGCATGGCCGCCACCCGCGCTTCCGGCACCAATGCCGTGCGCTACGGCACCATGCGCGAAAACACGCTGGCGTTGACAGTGGTTACTTCCGACGGCCGCATTATCAAGACGGGAACGCGTGCGAAAAAATCCTCCGCCGGCTACGATCTGACACGCATTTTTGTCGGCAGTGAGGGCACGCTCGGAATCATCACCGAAGTGACGGTGCGCCTATACCCGCAACCGGAAGCCGTGTCCGCAGCGGTATGCTCCTTTCCGAGTACCGCCGACGCCGTCAATTCCGTGATCCAGACGATTCAAATGGGTGTGCCGGTGGCGCGCGTCGAATTTCTCGATGAAAACAGTGTGAAATCGATCAATGCGCACGACAAACTGAGCCTGCCGGAAAAGCCGCTGCTGCTGTTCGAGTTCCACGGCAGCGAAAACGGCGTGCAGGAGCAGGCGCAGACGGTGCAGGAAATCGCTGCTGAATTCAATGCCATCGGGTTCGAATGGGCGACCCGCCCGGAAGACCGCTCGCGCTTATGGGCAGCGCGCCACAATGCCTACTTCGCAATGCTGCAGATGCGTCCTGGCGGCAGTGCGATTACCACCGATTGCTGTGTGCCGATTTCACGCCTGGCCGAATGCATTCTCGACACCAAGGCCGATTGTGAAAAGAATGACATGATTTATGCGATCGTCGGCCATGTCGGTGACGGCAATTTTCATGTACTGATGATGGTCGATCCGCATGATCCAGCGGATGTGGCCAAGGCCGAAGGCGTCAATGCGCGCATGGTGGCGCGGGCGATCTCGATGGATGGCACCTGCACCGGTGAACACGGGGTGGGCATGCACAAGATGGATTTCCTCGTGCAGGAGCACGGGGAAGAGGCAATTGAGACAATGCGCATCCTGAAGCATGCATTTGACCCCAAAAACATAATGAACCCCGGTAAAATCATCCACTGGTAACCGAGTCCGCCCGCAAACCTACTGCGCGGCACAATCTCGGGCCTGCGATGCTCGCCGTACCCCAGTACGGCTGCGCTTCTCGACCCGACCTTGCGCCGCTCGCTACGGTTTCCGAACGAACTCGTCGGCTCTTCGCGTTAAGGATTGACTTTCATATGGCTATCCGCCTGCCCCCGGTTCATGCCCTGTCCGCCTTCGAGGCGGCAGCCCGCTTTGGTTCCTTTGCGGTTGCCGCGGAAGAGCTGTGCATCACACCTTCGGCACTGTCGCATCGGATTCGCCTGCTTGAGGAATTCGTGGGGGAGAGGCTGTTCCTGCGCGACGGGCGCACGGTGACGCTGTCCGAGTTCGGACGACGCTATCTTGATGTGGTGAAGGCAGCGTTGCGCACGCTAACCGATTTCCCGCTGCCGCACCGGACAACGCCGGCACAGCCTCGCATCAAAGTGACGGTGCCGCCGACTTTCGCTCGGTGTTTGCTGGTGCCGCGGCTGGCGGAGTTCACTGCGCAGTATCCTGAGATCGTGATCGAGCTGTTTCTGTCGGTGCCGCTGTACGATCTGAGCCTGTCGGAAAGCGATGTCGAAGTGCGTTTCGGCGCGGGACGTTATCCGGATCTGATTACCGAGAAGCTGTACGAAGAACCGACCTTCGCAGTGGCAAGCCCCAAGTACTTGGAATCCATTGGCGGGCTGAAAGCACCGGCCGACCTGCAAAAGGCAACACTGCTGCGTTCGGCGCTGGAGCCATGGCAGCCATGGTTTGAAGTCGCCGGACTCGATTGGCCGGAGCCGTCGAACGGATTGCGTCTGGATGATCTTGGATTGTTGCTGGAAGCGGTCAGGCACGGTCATGGCGTCGGGTTGACGCGCCAGCACTTTGTGCAAGACCTCATCAGCACCAAAGCCATTGTCCAACTCTTCCCGACTGTGCAACTGAAAACGCCGCCGCACGCCTACTACGTGGTGTACGAAAAGCCCGCGCGCGAACGGCCGGAAGTCGGCACCTTCATCGACTGGATGCTGACAACCTTCGGCAAGCTGTAATTTCCTTCCATGGCGGCGCGCTACCCGACCTGGAAGTGTCGCCGCGCCTTTATCCCGTGTGATACCGCTGCGAACGTGCAAATTGCACATAATGCGTGTCGGAACCGATTCTATCGGTGTTTCCTTCATTAAAGGTCCAGTATAGAAGGCGCTTGCCTCAACACGGACTGAAAGGAATTCAATCAATCGTTGCAGGCCTTTCCGCATGCCCTGCAAGCCGCCATCTTTGAGCGGATAATCGATGTGGAAAGCCGCGCCGTGAAAAGATTTCACCCTGACGGGAAAAGCTTTTCAGCTCCTCATCGCCCTAGCCGCACCGTATTTCGCTACACTCTTCACGCGTGCTGAATCAGCCAGGAACCGGACATGAATGCCCCCTCAAAAGCCCAATTTACGATAGAACGACAGCGCGAAGTTGTCGCCGCGTTGCGCAAGCTGCTGCCGGAAGGCTGTGTGCTGTTCAATGAAGAAGATACCCGCCCGTACGAATGCGACGGACTGGCTGCCTATCGGCAGTTGCCAATGGTGGTCGTGTTGCCGCAGACAGAGGCGCAGGTGGTCGATATTCTGAAAACCTGTCGCGACTTGAAGGTGCCGATCGTCCCACGCGGCGCCGGCACCGGTCTGTCCGGCGGCGCAATGCCGATCGCCGATGGTGTGGTGCTGTCGACGGCGCGCTTCAACCGCATTTTGAAGATGGACCCGTATTCGCGTACTGCAGTCGTGCAACCCGGCGTGCGCAACCAGTCTATTTCCGATGCGGCCGCGCCGCACGCTTTGTACTATGCGCCGGATCCGTCCTCACAGATTGCCTGCACCATCGGCGGTAACGTGGCCGAGAACTCGGGTGGCGTGCATTGCCTGAAATACGGACTGACCGTGCACAACGTCTTGCGCGTGCGCATGGTAACGATCGATGGCGATATCGTTGAACTCGGCAGCGAAGCGCTGGATGCGCCCGGACTTGACTTGCTGGCGGTGTTCATTGGCTCCGAAGGCATGCTTGGCGTAGTAACCGAAGTCACCGTCAAGCTGGTGCCCAAACCGCAACTTGCTCGCGTGATCATGGCGTCGTTCAATGATGTGGTGAAGGGCGGCGACGCGGTCGCCGACGTGATCGCTGCGGGCATCATTCCTGCCGGGCTGGAAATGATGGACAAGACCTCCTCGCGCATGGTCGAACCTTTCGTCAAGGCGGGTTACGACATCGATGCCGAAGCCATCCTCCTATGCGAATCGGATGGCATGCCGGAAGAAGTCGAAGAAGAAATTGCGCGCATGAGCGAGGTGCTCAAATCTTCCGGAGCAACCGCAATCGCGGTATCGCAGAATGAAGCAGAGCGCCTAAAATTCTGGTCGGGCCGCAAGAATGCATTCCCGGCGGCAGGCCGTATTTCACCCGATTACTACTGCATGGACGGCACCATCCCACGCAAGCATCTGGCGTTGGTTCTGACCAGCATTACTGAAATGGAACAGAAGCATGGCTTGCGTTGTGCCAACGTGTTCCATGCCGGCGACGGCAACCTGCATCCGTTGATTCTGTTCGATGCCAACAAGGAAGGCGAATTCGAGCGCGCCGAAGCATTCGGCGCCGACATCCTGGAATTGTGCGTGCAGGTCGGTGGCACCATCACCGGCGAACACGGCGTAGGCATTGAAAAGATCAACTCGATGTGCGTGCAATTTTCGGCGAAGGAAATCGAGGCTTTCATTGCCGTCAAGCGCGCTTTCGATACCGCATTCCTGCTCAACCCGGACAAGGCGATCCCGACGCTCAACCGCTGCGCCGAAAACGGCAAGATGCGCGTGACTGGCGGCCAGATGAAGTTCGCGCACTTGCCGCGCTTTTAGGACAAGCAATGGAACACGCAATGGAACAAGTGCTGCAACAATTTCGCGACAGGATCGCATTGGCAAGCGCCGGCAATATGGCCTTACGCATCCAGGGCGGCGGCACCAAGGACTGGTACGGGCAGGAGCCGCAAGGCGACCTGATCGATACGCGCCCCTATGCGGGCATCATCGCCTACGAACCGACCGAGCTGGTGATTACCGCGCGCTGCGGTACGCCGCTGGTTGAAATCGAAGCAGCATTAAACGAGAAAAATCAAATGCTGGCCTTCGAGCCGCCGTACTTCGGTCCGCAGTCCACCATCGGTGGCGTCGTCGCCAGTGGACTGTCAGGGCCGCGTCGGCAAGCCGTTGGCGCGGTGCGCGATTTCGTGCTGGGCGTGACGCTGATGGACGGCAAGAGTGACGTGCTGAAATTCGGCGGACAGGTAATGAAGAACGTTGCCGGCTATGATGTGTCGCGCATGCTTGCCGGTTCACTCGGGACACTCGGACTGATTCTCGATGTCTCGCTCAAAGTGTTGCCGAAACCTTTTCATGAGACGACGTTGCGCTTCGAGATGGAGCAGAAGGAAGCAATCGAAAAACTCAACCAGTGGGGTGGTCTCCCGCTGCCGATTTCTGCAAGCGCATGGCATGGCGGTGTGCTGATCGTGCGCTTGTCGGGTGCGCAAGCGGCCGTTAATGCAGCGGTACAAAAACTTGGTGGCGAGCAGGAAACGCAGGCTGAAATCTTCTGGAATGAATTGCGCAATCACGGCAATGAATTTTTTGCCGCTGCCGACGGTCCGATGGCTTTGTGGCGATTGTCGGTGCCCTCGGTCACTGCGCCGCTCGCATTGGAAGGCGAACAACTGATCGAATGGGGCGGCGCGCAGCGCTGGCTACGCACGAGTGCGGATGCCGCAACGATTCGCTCCCTCGTCCAGCAGGCCGGCGGCCATGCAACGCTGTTCCGTGGCGGCGACCGGCGCAACGGTGTATTCCAACCGCTGGCGCCGGCTGTCGCTGCCATCCATCGCAATCTCAAGAACGCATTCGATCCGTCCGGGATTTTCAATCCGGGACGCATGTACAAAGACTTCTAAGCATGCAAACCAATCTCGCTGATTTCATCAAGAACACGCGCGACGGCGAAGAAGCCGACGCGATTTTACGCAAGTGCGTGCACTGCGGATTTTGCACCGCGACTTGCCCGACCTACCAGTTGCTTGGCGACGAACTCGATGGGCCGCGCGGCCGCATTTACCTGATGAAGCAGGTGCTCGAAGGCAAGCAGGCGACCTTCAAGACCATGACGCATCTGGATCGCTGCCTGACCTGCCGCAATTGCGAATCGACTTGCCCGTCCGGCGTGCAGTACGGACGCCTGGTCGATATCGGCCGCAAGATTGTCGAGCAGCAGGTGGAACGGCCGCTGTCGCAACGCATCGTGCGTGCTGCGCTGAAGGAAGCGCTGCCGCGCAAATGGCTGTTCAATCCGGCGATGAGAGCCGGCCAACTGATGCGTCCCCTGTTGCCTAAGGCCCTCAAGGCCAAGGTGCCGGCAAAACAGGATGCCGGTGCCTGGCCGACGGCAGGACATGCGCGCAAGATGCTGCTGCTCGACGGTTGCGTGCAGCCGGCGATGGCGCCGAACATCAATACGGCGACTGCGCGCGTACTGGATGCGCTCGGCGTGCAGTTGGTTGTCGCGCCGAAGGCCGGTTGCTGCGGCGCCATCCGGTATCACATGAACGATCAGGACGGTGGCCTGAATGACATGCGCAACAACATCGATGCGTGGTGGCCGTACGTCGAAGCCGGCGTCGAAGCGATCGTGATGAACGCTTCCGGCTGTGGCGTGACGGTGAAGGAATACGGACACATGCTGGCGCACGACGAACAGTATGCAGCCAAGGCAAAGCGGATTTCAGAACTGACCAAGGACATCAGTGAAATCATGCCGGCCTTTGAAACCGAGCTACAGAGAAAACTGTCCGGAAAGATCAGCAAGCGTGTTGCCTTCCATCCGCCATGCTCGCTGCAGCACGGCCAGCAGATCCGCGGCAAGGTCGAGGGCGTGTTGCGCGCGGTCGGCGTCGATGTGCAACTGTGTGCCGACAGCCATCTATGCTGTGGTTCGGCTGGCACGTATTCCGTCCTGCAGCCAGAGCTGTCATACAGGCTGCGCGACAACAAGCTGGCCAACCTGCAGGCAACCAAGCCCGACATGATCGTTTCGGCCAATATCGGTTGCCAGACGCACCTGCAATCGGGCACCGACATGCCGGTCACGCACTGGATCGAACTGGTCGACAGTGCCCTGGCGAATGCGTTGAAGTAAGAGGCGACAACTGCATCGCGATGCCGCGATGGCTTGACATACACTATGTCAATTCATTATCTGGATCCGAGGTCGTCGTGATCAATACATTCGCAACCCTGCTGGTTTTTCAAACGCTGGGTGAAGGTCTGTCGTATGCGTTTTCTCTGCCGATACCTGGCCCTGTGATCGGCATGCTGCTGCTGTTCTGCTATCTAATCGCAAGAAAGGGTACTGCAGAAGAGCTCGCCCCCACCACGCTGGAATTCCTCAAGCACCTGTCTCTGCTGTTCGTGCCGGCGGGTGTCGGTATCATGGTGCATGCGCAGCGGGTGGCAACGGAGTGGCTGCCGATCCTGGCCGCATTGATCATCAGCGCCGCAGTATCGCTGGTGGTCACCGCACTGGTGTTGCGGGGGCTGCAGAAATGACACCGGAAATCACCAAGGTCTGGGTCTACCTCTCGGCGTCGCCGTTGTTATGGCTGACGGCCACATTGCTTGCCTACCAGTTGGCCTTTGCGCTGTATGCGCGTTCGAGATTCAATCCTCTGGTCAATCCGGTCGCGATCTCGGTGACGCTGCTGGTGCTGGTGTTGACTGCGACCGATACACGATACGGCACCTATTTTGAAGGTGCGCAGTTCGTGCACTTCCTGCTCGGCCCGGCGACTGTGGCGCTAGCGATTCCCCTCTATCAGCAATTACCGAAACTGCGGCGTAACTGGTTTGCCTTGCTCGGCAGCGCGCTGGCTGGCGGCGCCGCCGCAATTGCAACCGCAATGGGCGTCGCATGGGGTTTGGGCGCATCGCCAGCCACCGTCATGTCGCTGGCGCCCAAGGCGGTGACCATGCCGATCGCCATGGGCGTCGCGGAGAAAATCGGCGGGTTGCCATCCCTGACGGCAGTGCTGGTGATGGTTACCGGCATCATCGGGGCGAGTTGTGGACGTTGGGTTTTCAAGCTGTTGAAAATCGAGGACCACAGCATCCAAGGCTTTGCTTTGGGTGTCACGTCGCACGGCATCGGTACCGCGCGCGCATTTCAGGTTAGTGACGAGATGGGGGCTTTCTCGGGACTGGCGATGGGCTTGTCGGGAATGTTGACGGCTTTGCTTTTGCCGTTTGTCCTGCGCCTGCTTGGCATGGTGTGATCATTCTTTCCATATTCCAATTGTGAATGGCAGGTATTGAATATTGGAATTGGATTTATATCTGATGAATTCCTATACTGAGAGCAAGAAAGTTCGCCACAGAAAGGAAAAGATCATGTCTATCGTACCTATTGTTGTTATTGGATCGCTCGCCGTATTTGCCGTTGTCGAGGCACTCGCGTTCGGTTATCTGAAAGGCGACCGGCCGACGGGGCGCGTGCAGCCGGAATAAGCAAGCGAAACACGGAACAAACTTGAATGCCATCCAGTCGGCGATGGCAGGAAGAGGCAGGAATGACATGGGCTCTGGAAGCCCATGTTTTCATTCAGCCAGCAGTTTCTCGATATCCTGCATCAATTCTTTGGGTTCGGTCTGCGGCGCATAGCGCTTGTACACTGTTCCGTCCTTGCGCACCAGGAACTTGGTGAAATTCCATTTAATCGCTTCGGTACCCATGAGTCCGGGTGCTTCGCTTTTCAAGTGTCTGAAAAGCGGATGCGCATTGTTGCCGTTGACATCGACCTTGTCGAACAGCGGAAAGCTCACACCATAGTTGCGTTCGCAAAATGCACCAATCTCGTCCGCCGTGCCGGGTTCCTGCGCACCGAATTGATTGCAAGGAAAGCCAAGGACTTCCACGCCCTTGTCCTTGAATTGCTGATAGACCGCTTCCAATCCCTTGTATTGCGGCGTGAAGCCACAATTGCTGGCCGTGTTGACGATCAGCAGCACCTTGCCGCTAAATTTTTTCAGGTCGATGGGCTTGCCTTCGAGCGTATTTGCCCTGAAGTCGTAAACAGATGTCGCTGCAGTCGTCACACAATCCCCAAATGTTCCGTTCCCTTGGACAGGTCGCGGTCCTTCGCATCCTTGCCGTGCAGCTTGATCGACAGGCGCAGGTCGTTGATCGAGTCGGCATTGCGCAGGGCGTCTTCATATGCAATTTTGCCGGCTTCATACAAATCGAACAGCGCCTGATCGAAGGTTTGCATGCCGAGTTCGCGCGATTTCTTCATGATTTCCTTGATCTCGTGGACTTCGCCCTTGAAGATCAAATCGGAAATCAGCGGCGAGTTCAGCATCACTTCCACCGCCGCGCAGCGGCCCTTGGTGTCTTTCAGCGGCACGAGGCGCTGCGAAACCATCGCTTTCAGATTGAGTGACAAATCCATCAAAAGTTGCGCGCGCCGTTCTTCCGGGAAGAAGTTGATGATGCGGTCCAGTGCCTGGTTCGCACTGTTGGCGTGCATGGTGGCAAGGCAGAGGTGGCCGGTTTCCGCGAAGGCGACTGCATAGTCCATTGTCTCGCGGTCGCGGATTTCACCGATCAGGATCACGTCCGGCGCCTGGCGCAAGGTATTCTTCAGCGCAGCAAACCAGTCCGCCGTATCGACACCGACTTCGCGCTGCGTGATGATGCAATTCTTGTGTGGATGCACGTACTCGACCGGATCCTCGATGGTGATGATATGGCCGTAGCTATTCTCGTTGCGATAGCCGACCATGCCGGCCAGTGTGGTGGATTTACCGGAGCCGGTCGCGCCGACCATGATGACCAGCCCGCGCTTGGTCATCGCAACTTCCTTCAATACGTCCGGCACACCCAGGTCTTCCAGTTTCGGAATGGTGGTGGTGATGGTCCGCAGCACCATGCCAACCTTGCCTTGCTGCACGAAGGCGGACACGCGGAAGCGGCCGAGTCCGCCGGGACTGATCGCAAAATTGCATTCCTTGGTCGATTCGAATTCCGCTGCCTGCTTGTCATTCATGATGGCGCGCGCCAGTTCGACCGTGTGCGTGGACGTCAGCGGCTGGTTTGATACCGGTGTCATCTTGCCGTCGATCTTGAACGCCGGCGGGAATTCGGCGGTGATGAAAAGATCCGAGCCGTTCTTGCTGAGCATCAGCCGCAGCAGGTCGTGCATGAATTTAGTGGCCTGATCGCGTTCCATGTTCTATTCCTTTTTTGCGCGGACGGATTCGCCGCAGTGTTTTCAGCCGGGGAAGTTTTCCGGGATTTTTGCGGCGGCGCGTGCGGCGGCAGACGAGATCACATTGCGGCGTACCAGGTCGGTCAGATTCTGGTCCAGCGTCTGCATGCCGAGGTTACTGCCGGTCTGGATAGCGGAATACATCTGCGCGATCTTCGCTTCGCGAATCAGGTTGCGGATAGCCGGCGTGCCGAGCATGATCTCATGCGCCGCCACGCGGCCACTCCCATCCTTGGTCTTTAGCAGGGTTTGCGAAATGACGGCCTGCAGCGATTCGGACAGCATCGCGCGCACCATTTCCTTTTCTTCCGATGGGAATACGTCGACGATACGGTCGATTGTCTTTGCCGCGGACGACGTGTGCAGCGTGCCGAACACGAGGTGGCCGGTTTCAGCAGCAGTCAGTGCCAGGCGGATGGTTTCCAGGTCACGCAATTCACCGACGAGGATTGCGTCTGGGTCTTCGCGCAGGGCGGAGCGAAGTGCGTTCTGGAACGACATCGTGTGCGGACCGACTTCACGCTGGTTGATCAGGCATTTTTTCGACTCATGCACGAATTCGATCGGGTCTTCAACAGTCAGGATGTGACCGTACTCGGTTTCGTTGAGATGGTTGACCATCGCCGCCAGCGTAGTTGATTTGCCGGAGCCGGTCGGGCCGGTGACCAGCACGAGGCCGCGTGGTTTCATCGCCAGGTCGGCGAAGATTTTCGGTGCGTGCAACTGTTCAAGGGTCAGCACCTTGGACGGAATGGTACGCAGCACGGCCGCCGCGCCGCGATCCTGGTTATACGCATTGACGCGAAAACGTGCCAGTCCCGGAATCGCGAACGAAAAGTCGCACTCAAGGACTTCTTCATACGCTTTGCGCTGGCCGTCGTTCATGATGTCATAAATCATGCCGTGCACGTCGCGATGTTCCAGCGGCGGCAGGTTGATACGGCGCACATCGCCATGCACCCGGATCATTGGCGGCAGACCGGCGGAAAGGTGCAGGTCGGACGCATTATTCTTCACGGAGAAGGCGAGGAGTTCGGAAATGTCCATTTATAATCCCTGAGCTGGCAAAAATGCCACGTTTGAATGCAATACTGCGCCATCCTTGTTGAGTACTGCCGAGTATGGCTGAATATTGCTTTAGGCAAACTGATTATGTCCCCAATTTCCCACAACTTGCAAGCCGTGCGCGCGCGTATCAGTGCTGCCGCGCAGGCAGCGTTGCGCCCGCCGCAAAGCGTGAATTTGCTGGCTGTTTCAAAGACCTTCGGCGCCGACGCGGTAATCGATGCGGCGGACGCCGGACAACGTGAATTTGGCGAAAATTACCTGCAGGAGGCACTGGACAAAATGGCAGCAGTGCACGTCGCGCGTCCCGACCTTGCACTGCATTGGCATTTCATCGGACCGATACAAAGCAACAAGACGCGCCCGATTGCCGAGTATTTCGACTGGGTGCATTCCGTCGATCGCGAAAAGATCGCGCAGCGTTTGTCCGAGCAGCGGCCCGCGCACTTGCCGCCATTGAACATCTGTTTGCAAGTTAACATCAGCGGCGAAGCGACGAAGAGTGGCGCAATGCCTGAACACGCGGTGGCGCTGGCAAAGAACATTGCAGTACTACCGCGACTAAAGCTGCGCGGATTGATGGCAATTCCGGAACCAGCTGCCGACATTGAACAACAACGCGAGCCGTTCCGGCAATTGCGTCTATTGCTGGATACGATGCGGGAAACCGGCCTGGCGCTGGACACGCTGTCCATGGGCATGTCGGCGGATATGGATGCGGCGATTGCCGAAGGGGCAACGATCGTCAGGGTAGGAACAGCAATTTTTGGACAGAGACACTATGAAAAATGACTTGAAAATCGGATTCATCGGCGGTGGGAACATGGCTTCTGCACTCATTGGCGGACTGGCAGGAAAACTGACCGCAGGTGTCAACATCCATGTTGTGGACCTGAACGCAGATGCCCTGCAAAACCTGCAGCAGCAGTTTGGTGTCGCCACCGGCCAGCAGATCGATGCCGCAATGGCAAGCTGCGACGTCATCGTGTTAGCGGTGAAGCCGCAGCAGATGAAAGAAGTGGCGATGCAACTGAGGCCGCATGTGTCCTCGCAGCTGGTGCTGTCGATTGCCGCCGGCATCCGTGCGGTCGACCTGTCGCGCTGGCTGAACGGACACAGTGCGATCGTGCGCACGATGCCCAACACGCCGGCGCTGATCGGCAAGGGCATTACCGGCATGGTTGCCATGGCCGGTGTGTCGGGCGAACAGCGCGATGCGGCCGATGCCATCATGCGCGCGGTCGGCGCCACCGTCTGGCTGGATGATGAGGCCTTGATCGACCCAGTAACCGCCGTGTCGGGCAGCGGCCCGGCTTACGTGTTTTATTTCATCGAGGCGATGCAGCAGGCGGCGCAGGAAATGGGACTCAGTGCGGAGCAAGGCACGCAACTAGCGATTGCCACGTTTGTCGGCGCATCGCAACTGGCGGCGCAGTCCTCCGAACCGGTGTCCTTATTGCGCGAACGCGTTACGTCGAAGGGCGGCACGACCTATGCGGCGCTGACCAGCATGGAGGGTAGCGGGGTGAAGGCGGCTATCGGTGCGGCAATGAAGGCTGCCGCAGCACGCGGCAGGGAGCTGGGCGAAGAATTCGGCCGTAGCTGATCAGCGACGGTGTTCCCGTAGCAATTGCAATGTTGGCGCGAGAGAGCGCCAGGTACGCAAACCGGCTGATCCAAGGCGAAACACCGAAGACAGCCGGCGCGGTGTCACAAAAAACAAGCCCGCTGCCAATGCGGCAATCCACCCCGGATGCCGTCCGATCCGGCCGATGATGCGCCACCCGGTTTGCATCGATTCCAGCCGCTGCCCCAAGGGCTGCAGCTGCAGCGCGAGGTCGGCGCGTTGTGCAAGGCTTTCGGCAATCAACTGTTGCCGCTTCCATGCCAATAGTTCAGCGCGTGTTTTTAATGCACTCATGCTGGCGGCTGCAACAGTTCAGCGTCGCGCGACAATTCCGTCATCGTATGCGCCAGCAGTTTTGGCTTGAACCGAAACTGATTGCGTACCCGCAAGGCAATCATGATCCCGGCGAAAGCAAACAGCGCCATCATGACCGATAGGATCGTGACACGGTGCGTATCCCAGTACAGCACCACAGCAAGCAGCACGCCGAGCGTGATTGCAATACCGAAACAGAACATCGCTGCGAGCGACAGCATCAGATAGGAAAAGTAGCGCAGCGATTCTTCCTCGACCTCGGTCGCCACGAGTTCGACCCGGGTCTGGACGATCGCCAGCAGGGTAGCCGCCAGACGGGCTGCCGATTCAACCAGCACCATAAGCTATCGGCGACCGATCAGCAGGCCGATCACCAGGCCCGCTAGTGCGCCAGCGCCGACCGCTTGCCACGGATTTGCCTGCACATAGTCGTTAGTGGTCTCGAGCGCGTCGCGCGCCGTAGTAGACACGCGGTCTTCCAGTGTTGTCAGGCCACTCTTGGCGCTGCTCAGTGTCGACTCGAATCTGGCACGCGCTACCTGGTAACCTTCATCAACTTGCTGTCCGGTAGTACGAAGCAGGTCTTCGGCATCTTTGATCACCAGCCGCAGATCATCAATCAAGCGGTCGCGAAAGTCATTGCGCTGTCCAGTCGTTTCCATTGCACACTCCAAGTTGAAAAGGCGAACTTTGAGTGTAAGAAACCAGCAGGCCAGTGATTTTGCGCACTGTCAAACTATATGGTCATGCCTTTGCGCATTGCATAATCAAGTGCGATACCAAGGAAGATGGCCGCCCCGAGCCAGTTGTTATGGCGGAACGCGGCAAAGCAGCGCATGCGCTCGCGTTCCCGGATCAAGGTGTAGTGATAGGCCGCGCAGGCGATCGCGATGAGCACGCCAGCGACGAACCAGGCGCCCAGTCCGTATTCCAGTCCGACCAGCAGAATGATGGCAAACGATATCGCGTAGCACACCATCACGGCCATCACATCAAAGCGGCCGAAAGTGATTGCTGAAGTCTTGATTCCTATCTTCAGATCATCATCGCGATCGACCATGGCGTACTCGGTATCGTAGGCAACCGCCCAGAAGATGTTCGCGATCAGCAGCAGCCACGCCGCAGGCGGGACCGTTTCCTGCACCGCCGCGAATGCCATTGGAATACCGAAACCGAATGCAATCCCGAGATAGGCCTGCGGAATCGCGAAGAAGCGCTTGAAATACGGATAGCTCGCGGCGATCAGGACAGCGGCGACGGATAGCTCCTTGGTCAGCGCATTGAGCGGCAAGATGAGCGTGAACGAGACCAGCGCTAATATGGCCGCAACTGCAACCGCTTCCCAGGATGCAATCTTGCCGCTGGTCAGCGGACGCTCCGCTGTGCGCTTCACGTGCCTGTCGAAATCGCGGTCGGCGAAATCATTGATTGCACATCCGGCCGAACGCATCAGCACCGTACCTAACGTGAAGATCGTCACCAGCTTCCAATCCGGCTTGCCGCCCGACGCCAGCCACAGCGCCGCCAGTGTCGGCCACAGTAGCAGCAAAATGCCGATCGGCTTGTCGATCCGGATCAGGCGGGCATAGAGGGCGAGTCGATTCATGATGGCGTTATTGCGCTGCAAAATCGAATTATAAGCGGCAAGCACAAGGTTTAAGTTATGGTAATGCAACTGTCATTAGGGATAGATAAAATAAAAATTTTAATATGGAGATAAGCATGCAATTTCAATTAAAGCGATTGAAGTCATTGAAGCCGCTGTGTGCCGCCAGCTTGCTCGTCATGATGGCCGCTTCCGCGCAGGCAGCAACGGAAATCAGCTGGTGGCATTCAATGCAGGGCGCGCTGGGTGACCGTGTCAACGCGCTCGCCGACCAGTTCAACAAGAGCCAATCCGAATATAAGGTCAATGCCGTCTTCAAGGGGAGCTACGACGAAGCGATGGCCGCCGCAATTGCCGCCTATCGTGCCGGCAACGCGCCCCATATCCTGCAAGTGTTTGAGGTCGGCACCGCCACGATGATGTACTCCAAGGGCGCCATCGTGCCGGTGACCGAGGTGATGAAAACCGCTGGTGAAAAATTCGATCCGTCGGTCTATGTGCCCGCGGTCGCCGGCTACTACACTTCGCCCAAGGGGGACATGGTGTCCTTCCCGTTCAATAGCTCCACCACGGTGTTCTACTACAACAAGGACATGTTCGCGAAAGCAGGCCTAAATCCGGACAAGCCGCCGGTTACCTGGCAGGAGGTGCTGTCCGCCGCGGCCAAGCTGAAAGCCAATGGCGAGAAATGCGCGTACACCACCGGCTGGCAATCATGGGTTCACCTGGAGAGTTTCTCAGCCTGGCATAACGTCGAATTCGCGTCTAAAAACAATGGATTCGACGGCCTGGATGCGCGGCTGAAGTTCAACAGTCCGCTGCACGTCAAACACATCGAGAATATGGCAAATTGGGCCAAGCAGGGGTACTTCACCTATGCCGGCCGCAAGAATGAGCCAGAAGCGAAATTCTATTCCGGCGAATGCGCAATGCTGACCTCATCCAGCTCCGCCTACGCCAACATCACCAAGAACGCCAAGTTCAAATTTGCGGTGTCGTCACTGCCGTACTACACGGAGGTGCAGGGCGCGCCGCAGAACACCATCATCGGCGGCGCATCGCTGTGGGCAATGAGCGGCAAGAAAACCGACGAGTACAAGGCGGTGGCGAAATTCTTCAAGTTCCTGTCGCAGCCGGAAGTGCAGGCCAAATGGCACCAGGAAACCGGCTACCTGCCGATCACCAATGCGGCCTACGAATTGACCAAAAAATCCGGCTTCTATGAAAAGTCGCCCGGCCCGCAAGTGGCGGTGCAGCAGATGATCGTCAAGACCACCGCGAAGTCGCGGGGCATCCGCCTGGGCAGTTTCGCGCAAATACGTACCATCGTCGATGAAGAGCTGGAGACGGTATGGAATGGCAAGAAGACGGCCAAGGAAGCGCTCGATGCGGCAGTAAAGCGGGGCGATGAACTGTTGGTGCGCTTCGAGAAGGCGAACAAGTAAAATATCTTCGCATCTTTCCCCTGATCGGGGAAAGATGCGCATCGTCTTAAGCTGGATACCATGGAAAAACGCGCCCGTTTCAAATCCGCCTGGTTGCCCTACGCGCTGGTCGCGCCGCAAATTCTCGTTACCTTACTATTCTTTTTCTGGCCGGCGGCGCAGGCCTTGTACCAGTCCGTGCTGCTACAAGATGCGTTCGGTGCAGCATCACAGTTTGTCTGGTTCGATAATTTTCGCGATCTGTTCAACGACTCCAATTATCTGGAGTCCTTCAAGACCACAGCCGTGTTCTCGCTGCTGGTGGCATTCTTCGGCTTGACGCTTTCGCTCATTCTGGCTGTGTTTGCAGACCGCGTGGTCAAGGGCGCCGCGATCTACAAGACCTTCCTGATCTGGCCGTATGCGGTGTCGCCGGTGGTGGTCGGGGTGCTGTGGCTGTTCCTGATGAATCCGACGCTCGGCATCATCGCACACGTACTACGGGATATCGGTATCGAATGGAACAACTTGCTCAACGGCCGCCACGCCATGATCCTGATTGTGATGGCGGCAATCTGGAAGCAGATCAGCTACAACTTTCTGTTCTTCCTCGCCGGTTTGCAATCAATACCAAAGTCACTCATCGAAGCGGCGGCCATTGATGGCGCCGGACCGGTACGTCGCTTCTTCAGCATTGTGTTTCCGCTGCTGTCGCCCACCACCTTTTTCCTGTTGGTCATCAACATTGTCTATTCCTTCTTCGATACCTTTGCGATCATTGAGGCGACCACGCACGGCGGCCCGGGCAAGGAGACCGAGATCCTGGTGTACAAGGTATTCACCGATGGCTTTAAGGGCGGAGACCTCGGCAGTGCGGCGGCGCAGTCGGTGGTGCTGATGGTAATTGTCATTGCGCTCACCGTGGTGCAGTTCAAATACGTCGAACGGAAGGTGCAGTACTCATGATCGAACGCCGTCCCATCCTCGATTTCGTCAGCCACCTCGTTTTGATTATTGGCGTCGCCATTGTCGCCTTTCCGATCTATGTCGCTTTCGTCGCCAGCACGCAGACGGCGGAGCAGGCCGCGCTGGCGCCGCTCTCGCTGATTCCCGGCGACAGCTTCTTGGCCAATTATTCCGCTGTGTTCGTGCAAGGCGCGTCGGGCTACGTCACCGTGCCACCGGTCGCGCAAATGATGTGGGTCAGTCTCGTGACAGCGCTGACAATTGCGATCGGCAAGATCGCGATATCGATGCTGTCCGCGTTTGCCATCGTGTACTTCCGCTTTCCGGGACGCTCGCTGTTTTTCTGGATGATATTCGTTACGCTCATGTTGCCGGTCGAAGTGCGCATTACACCGACTTATCAGGTGGTATCGGACTTCCGCATGTTGAATACCTATGCCGGATTGACTATTCCGCTGATCGCTTCCGCGACCGCGACTTTCCTGTTCCGGCAATTTTTCCTGACCGTGCCGGAGGAGCTGGCGGAGGCAGCGCGCATTGACGGCGCCGGACCGTTGCGCTTTTTCCGGGATGTGCTGTGGCCGCTGTCGCGCACTAATGTCATTGCGTTGTTCGTCATCATGTTCATCTACGGCTGGAATCAGTACTTGTGGCCGCTGCTGGTGTCGACCGAGCAGAGCATGTACCCGATTGGTATCGGCATTAAAACCATGATTGCGGGCGGCGATGCGGCTCCGGAATGGAATATGGTAATGGCGACCCTGATCCTGGCCATGCTGCCGCCGGGCCTGGTGGTGGTCATCATGCAACGATGGTTTGTCAAAGGTTTGGTTGATTCGGAAAAATAATATGGCACAGGTGCACCTGAAAAACATCACCAAGACTTATGGCAAGGGCGCGAAAGCGGTTGCCGTCATCCATGGCATTTCAATCGATATTGCAGACGGTGAATTCATCGTGATGGTCGGACCGTCCGGTTGTGGAAAATCGACCTTGCTGCGCATGGTTGCCGGACTTGAAGAAATCACTGGCGGCGACATCGTCATCGGCGACCGCGTTGTCAACGAGCTGGAACCAAAGGACCGCGACATCGCCATGGTGTTTCAGAATTACGCGCTGTATCCCCACATGAGCGTGTATGAAAACATGGCGTATGGCCTGAAGATCCGTGGATTTGCGAAAGACGATATCGAAAGCCGCGTGCAGAAGGCCGCGAAGATTCTTGAACTCGGCGCGCTGTTGCAGCGCACGCCGCGCCAGCTATCCGGCGGCCAGCGCCAGCGTGTTGCGATGGGGCGAGCCATCGTGCGCGAACCGGCGGTGTTTCTGTTTGACGAGCCGCTGTCCAACCTCGATGCCAAACTGCGCGTGCAGATGCGCCTCGAAATCCAGAAGCTGCATCGCACGCTGGGTACCACCAGCCTGTATGTCACGCATGACCAGGTGGAGGCAATGACGCTCGGCCAGCGTATGATCGTGATGAATGCCGGCCGTGCCGAACAGATCGGTACCCCGGCTGAAGTGTATGGCAAGCCGGCCACGACCTTTGTCGCCAGTTTCATCGGTTCGCCACCGATGAATCTTCTGAATGGCAAGCTCAGCAGCGACGGTACGCGATTCGAACTGGCTGGAAATGCGGCTGTCGCGCTGCCGTCTGCGCAAGCCGCCCTCGCAGGCCGCGAATGCATCCTCGGTGTGCGTCCGGAACATCTGGAACTCGGAAAGACCGGTTTGTCGCTGCAAGTGGAAATGGTGGAGGCTTTAGGCGCCGATGTGCTGATCCATGGGCTTGCTGGCGGTCAGCAGATGGTGATTCGTGCGCCCGCCGGTGCACAAGTGCACGCTGGGGAAACAATCGAAGCCGGATTTGACGCCGCCGCTTTGCACTGGTTTGACAGCCAGACGACGCGGCGGTTATGAAAACTCAGACTACGGCGGTGTGTGTTTCTTCCAGCATGGTCACGCCACTCAGTTCGCAGGAAAGCACCGCCTGACGCACGGCTTCAATTGCGGCGCCACGGGTGAAACTCTTGCGCCAGGCAATGACTACGCGGCGTGAAGGTCCCGGTGCTGAAAACGGCACGTAGCGCAGCATCCCATCTTTTACACGCATGTCCGGCACCGATGCTTGCGGCAGCACGGTGATGCCGATACCCGATGCCACCATGTGGCGTATGGTTTCCAGCGACGAACCTTCGAAAGTGCGTGCGATGCCATCGCCGGTGGTCGAATAGCGCGACATTTCCGGACACACTTCCAGCACCTGGTCGCGGAAGCAGTGGCCATTTCCGAGCAGTAGCATGGTTTCAGATTTCAGTTCCTCCGCGTCGATCGCGCTGCGCTGCGCCCATGCATGATGTTTCGGCAAAGCGACCACGAAGGGCTCATCGTACAGCGCTTGCACCATCAATCCCTGGTCGGCAAAGGGCAAGGCCATGATGGCCGCATCCAATTCGCCCTGACGCAGTAGTTCGATCAGACGGGTGGTGAAATTTTCCTGCAACACCAGCGGCATCTGCGGCACGCGTTCGATCATGGTCTTGACCAGAGGTGGCAGCAGATAGGGTGCAATCGTATAAATCACGCCGAGGCGCAAGGGCCCGGCAAGCGGGTCCTTGTTCTGTTTGGCGATTTCCTTGATGGCGGCGGTTTGTTCCAGTACGCGTTCGGCCTGCGCGACGATTTGCGAGCCAAGCGGCGTCATCGAGATTTCGGTACCGCCGCGTTCGAAGATCACCACGCCGAGTTCATCTTCCAGTTTCTTGATGGCGACCGATAGCGTTGGCTGCGCAACGAAACAGGCTTCGGCGGCATGGCCAAAATGTTTTTCCCGCGCAACGGCAACGATGTATTTGAGTTCGGTAAGAGTCATGGCTGATGTCCGCTTATGCTGGAAAGACCTTGCGCAATTTGTCTGAAAGACAGCCACCGATGGCTGGAGGAACGATCATAGTATAAAGACTATGCCACAACGCATGGCATTGCAGCATTGAGAGTGGTGTCTATACTTTCAGGAACTCTTCCCGCCCACCGAGCCAGCGCGCGAGATGCGCTTCCACGGTGGCGGGATCGTCGCGCAACAGCAATTGCGCCAGGTTTCGCGCTTTTTCCACCAGCCACTGATCGGTCTCCAGATCAGCGAAGCGCAACATTGCCTGCCCCGACTGCCGCGCGCCGAGAAACTCGCCGGGGCCACGGATTTCCAGATCACGCCTTGCAATTTCGAAACCATCGGTTGTTTCGCGCATGGTCATCAGGCGCTGCTTGGCCACCGGTCCCAGCGGGCTTTGGTACAGCAGCAGGCAGACGCTTGCGGCGGAGCCGCGTCCGACGCGTCCGCGCAACTGGTGCAATTGCGACAGGCCAAAACGTTCCGCATGTTCAATCACCATTAGTGAAGCGTTCGGCACATCCACGCCGACCTCGATCACCGTGGTAGCAACGAGCACATGCACCTCGCCGCGTGTGAACGCATCCATTACGGTTTGCTTTTCTGCCGGCTTCATGCGGCCATGCACCAGTCCGACCTGCAAGTCGGGCAGTGCTTCCGCCAGCATCGCATGAGTGTCGGTGGCGGTTTGCAGTTGCAGTGCTTCCGATTCCTCAATCAGCGGGCAGACCCAGTACACCTGCCGGCCTTCCTGCGCGGCGGCATGGACGCGCTCGATTACTTCGTCGCGCCGGTTCTGGTCGACGATGCGCGTTACGATAGGCGTACGCCCGGGCGGTAATTCATCGATCACGGAGACTTCCAGATCGGCGTAGTACGTCATCGCCAGCGTACGCGGGATCGGCGTGGCGGACATCATCAGCTGGTGCGGCACCGTCTGCGCATCCTGCCCCTTGTTGCGCAAGGCCAGGCGCTGTCCGACGCCGAAGCGATGCTGCTCGTCGACAATCACCAGCCCGAGTTTTGCGAATTCGACGCCTTCTTGAATCAGCGCGTGGGTGCCGATCACAAGTTGCGCCTCACCCGACTCGATGCGTGCCTGCGCTTCGGTCTTCTCTTTCTTTTTCAGGCTACCGGTGAGCCACGCTATGTTCACGCCGAGCGGCTCCATCCACAGCGCGATTTTGCGGAAATGCTGTTCGGCCAGGATTTCAGTGGGTGCCATGAGCGTCGCCTGGAATCCACTGTCGATGGCCTGCGCCGCCGCCAGGGCAGCAACCACCGTCTTGCCGCTCCCGACATCGCCCTGCAGCAGGCGCTGCATTGGGAACGACTCGCGCAGGTCCGTGCGAATTTCTTCCAGCACGCGCTGCTGCGCGCCGGTCAGGCTGAACGGTAGTGTCTTCAGGAATGCATTGGACAGCGTGCCGATCACCGGCAACGCGGACGCCCCTTTCGCGCGCCGTGCCACCTGCGCACGCTTGAGCGAAAGCTGCTGCGCCAGCAGTTCATCGAACTTCATGCGTATCCATGCCGGATGCGAGCGGTCCATCAGCGCGTGTTCGCTGACATCGGACGGCGGGTTGTGCAGCAGTTTTACGGAGGGCTCGAACGCCTGCAGTTTGAGTGCCTCGAGCAAGACAGGCGAGAGCGTGTCGCGCCAGTCGACGCGGCTCATGGCATTGGCGATCGCCTTGCGCAGGAATGCCTGCGACAAGCCTTCGCCGGCCGGATACACAGGTGTCAGCGCGTCTGGCAGCGGATCGCCTTCCTGCACCACCTTGTAAGTCGGATGCACCATCTCCGTGCCGAAGAATCCGTGGCGCACGTCGCCGCGTGCGCGCACCCGCGTGCCTGCAGCCAGTTGCTTTACTTGGCTGCCGTAGAAATTCAGGAAGCGCATCACCAGCTGGCCGGAATCATCGGCGATCGTTACCACCAACTGGCGGCGCGGCCGGTACTGGATATCGCATTCGGTGATCACGCCTTCAACCTGCGCCGCGCTGCCCGCCATGAAACCGGCTTCGCGAATCGGCTGCACTTCAGTTTCGTCTTCGTAGCGAAGCGGCAGGTGCAGTACCAAGTCCATATCCGTACGCAGGCCCAGCCTGGCGAGCCGGGCAGCGGCGGTATTGGCTTTGGATTTTTCCGGTGTGGCAGGTTTTCGCTTTACGGCGGGCATGTGAATCGTGCGGCAGGGCGTAAAATAGCGGGTTTTATTTGACGAAGTCGGCGAAAGCGCGTCAGCCATTGTATGGCAATTCTGTTAAGAGCGGACGCACACACCCGTGTTGCATGCAGATGAATTCATACTTTGCCTTGCAACGCCGACTTTATCGCAGTCCACCACCATTCTGACGCATGTATTCGCTTTCCGACTTTGATTTCAACTTGCCGCAGGAACTGATTGCGCAACTCCCGCTGCCGGAGCGCAGCGCCTCGCGTCTGCTGCACGTCGACGGTGACAAGCTGATCGACCGCGCGTTTGCGGACATTGTCGATCAGCTCACATCAGGCGATCTGCTGGTGTTCAATAACACACGCGTACTAAAGGCCCGTTTCTTTGGCGCGAAGGAAACCGGCGGCAAGGTTGAGGTGCTGATCGAGCGCGTCGTCGACAATCGCACCGTGCATGCGCAGGTGCGAGCTTCGAAATCGCCGCAGGCCGGTAGCCGGATTCGGCTTGCCGATGCATTTGATGTTGTCGTCGGCGAACGTGTCGGCGAGTTCTATACATTGGAATTTCCGTCCGATGTTTTTGAGCTGATCGAAGCGCACGGCCGCCTGCCGCTACCGCCCTACATCGAGCATACCGCCGACGAATTCGATGAAAATCGCTATCAGACGGTGTACGCAAAAGAGCCCGGCGCCGTCGCCGCGCCGACTGCAGGATTACACTTCGATCAGCCGCTGCTGGACAAGTTGCGCAGCAAGGGCGTGCAGTTCGCGTATGTCACGCTGCACGTTGGCGCCGGCACCTTTCAGCCAGTGCGCACCGAGAACCTGGCCGAACACAAGATGCACAGCGAGTGGTACACGATTGCGCCGGAAACCGTCGAGGCAGTTCGCGCAGCCAAGGCTGCTGGCCGCAATGTTGTCGCTGTCGGTACCACCAGCATGCGCGCGCTGGAATCGGCCTCGCAATCCGGCACGCTCCAAGCTGGCAGTGCGGACACGGCCTTGTTCATTACGCCAGGTTACCAGTTCAAGACGGTCGACCGCATGGTGACTAATTTCCATTTGCCGAAATCCACTCTGTTAATGCTGGTCTCTGCTTTCGCTGGCTACCAACAGATTCGCGCCGCCTACGCGCACGCGATTGAAAACCGCTATCGTTTCTTCAGCTATGGCGATGCGATGCTTCTGACTAAAAATACCCAATGCTCAATTTCAAACTGATCAAAACCGACGGCAAAGCCCGTCGCGGCCGCCTCACGCTCAACCATGGCGTAGTTGAAACGCCAATTTTCATGCCGGTCGGCACTTATGGTTCGGTCAAGGCGATGTCGCCGGTCGAGCTGCACGATATCGGCGCGCAAATCATTCTCGGAAATACGTTTCACCTTTGGCTTCGCCCCGGCCTCGATGTCGTCAACAAGTTTGATGGCCTGCACCGCTTTATGGGCTGGACCAAGCCGGTTCTGACGGATTCGGGCGGTTTCCAGGTGTTTTCCTTGGGCGCGATGCGCAAGATCACGGAAGAAGGCGTCAAGTTCGCGTCGCCAATCAATGGCGACAAGCTGTTCCTGTCGCCGGAAATCTCGATGCAGATCCAACGCGCGCTCAATTCCGACATCGTGATGCAGTTCGACGAATGCACGCCGTACGAGATCGACGGTCGGGCCGCGACCGAAGATGAGGCGGCAAAATCCATGCGCATGTCCTTGCGCTGGGCCAAGCGCTCACGTGATGAATTTGATAAGGGTGAAAATCCGAACGCGCTATTCGGGATCGTGCAGGGCGGCATGTTCGAGCATCTGCGTGACGAATCGCTGGCCGGACTGCAGGAGGTCGGCTTCGAAGGTATTGCCATCGGCGGCCTGTCGGTGGGGGAGCCGAAGGAAGACATGATGCGCGTGTTGGAACATGTTGGCCCGCGTTTGCCTGCAGACAAGCCGCATTATTTGATGGGCGTCGGTACGCCGGAGGATCTGGTGGCCGGCGTAGCTAACGGCGTCGATATGTTCGACTGCGTGATGCCGACGCGCAATGCGCGCAATGGCTGGATCTTCACTCGCTTCGGTGACATCAAAATCAAGAATGCGCGCTACAAGGAAGACGACCAGCCTCTCGACGAGACATGTGAGTGTTATGCGTGTCGCAATTTTTCCCGCGCTTATTTGTATCATTTGCACCGCGCCGGTGAAATCCTTGGTGCACGCCTCAACACGATCCATAACCTGCACTATTACCTGCAACTGATGCGCGAGATGCGCGCGGCAATCGATGCAGACCGTTTCCAGGCATTTGTGGTGCAATTCCACGCCGACCGGGCGCGCGGAATTTGAGAAAAATGCGGCATCCGGCACCCCGGCGCCGCGGTTTTCCGGCAGACCCGGAAATGCGGGCGGCGAATGCTAAAATGCCGGGTTAGTTCAATTAACCACCTGGAGCAATAAAAAGTGTTCATTTCCAACGCATATGCACAAACGGCGGCCGCTGGCGCCGAAGGTAGCCTGATGAGCTTCCTGCCAATCATCCTGATGTTCGTGGTCCTGTACTTCCTGATGATCCGTCCGCAAATGAAGCGTCAGAAAGAACAGAAGTCCATGATGGAAGCGCTCGCAAAAGGCGATGAAGTCGTCACCGCTGGCGGTGTGCTCGGCAAAGTGACCAAGGTCGCTGACGCCTATGTGACCGTGGAAATCGCCGAAGGGACTGAAATCGTGGTGCAGAAAGCCGCCGTCGCTACCTTGTTGCCTAAAGGCACGATCAAGTCGCTGTAACGGGATGCCGGTGCCGGCCTGGCACCGGCAGCTTCCCCCGGGTGCCCGTGCCCGCTCAACATCCAACGTTGAATTCATATGAATCGCTACCCCCTCTGGAAATATATTCTGATCGTCTTCGCGCTGATCTTTGGCGCGCTATACACGGTGCCCAATTTCTTCGGCGAGTCGCCGGCGGTGCAGATCAGTAGCGCCAAGGCCACTGTCAAGGTGACTCCGTCCACGACGACGCGCGTGGAGGAGGTGCTGGTCAAGGGCGGCGCCCAGCCGGAAGGCACGGTTTTCGATGTCAATGGTACGCAGGGATCAATCCGCGCCCGTTTCCGCGATACCGATACCCAGTTCAAGGCCAAGGCGCTGCTCGAGAAGGAACTGAACACCGATCCGTCCGACCCGACCTATATCGTTGCCTTCAACCTGATGCCCAACACGCCGCAATGGCTGCAAAGCTTGCACGCGCTGCCGATGTATCTCGGCCTCGACTTGCGCGGCGGCGTGCACTTCCTGATGCAGGTGGATACCAAGGCGGTACTGAACAAGCGCCTGCAAGGTCTGCAATCGAGCGTGCGCAGCTTGTTGCGCGACAAGAATGTGCGCCATGCCGGCATCAGCCGCAGCGGCGATGCGATTGAAGTCAAGTTCCGCGAGGCGGAAACACGGGACAAGGCAAAGGAAGTGCTCGCCTCGCAATTGTCGGAACTGGTTTTCCAGGATGCCGCCGACGGCGCAGACCTGAAACTGATCGCCAGCTTCAAACCGGAAGCGCTCAAGCGCACCGTGGAAGAGGCTGTTCAGCAAAACATCAGCACCCTGTCCAAGCGCGTCAATGAACTCGGCGTTTCCGAGCCGGTAATTCAGCGTCAGGGAGCGGACCGCATCGTCGTGCAGATGCCCGGCGTGCAGGACGTTTCCCGTGCGAAGGACATCATCGGCCGCACCGCGACACTGGAAGTGCGCATGGTCGATGAAAGCGTGACGCGCGGCACCGAAGAAACCGCCGCCGTGCCTTTCGGTTCCGAACTGTTCAAGATTGGCAAGGGCGCTCCGGTCGTGCTGTACAAGGAACCGGTCATCACCGGCGACTATATTTCCAGCGCCGGTGCCAGCTTTGATCAGAACCAGCAGCCTTCGGTCAGCATTGACCTGAACGGTGACGGTGGCCGCCGCATGCGCGAAGCAACGCGTGAAAAGATCGGCAAGTCGATGGCGATCGTCCTGTTTGAAAAGAACAAGGGGGAAGTGCTGACGGTCGCCACGATCCGTGACGAACTGGGCGCGCGTTTCCAGATCACCGGCATGGGTTCTTCCGAAGCCGCCAATGACCTCGCGCTGCTGCTGCGTGCCGGTTCGCTGGCTGCGCCAATGGAGATCATTGAAGAACGCACGATCGGTCCGCAGCTCGGCGCCGAAAACATCAAGAAGGGCTTTAATTCGACCTTGTACGGCTTTGCTGCCATCGCCGTCTTCATGCTCGTTTACTACCATCTGTTCGGTTTCTTCAGCGTATTTGCGCTGGCAGTCAACCTGATGCTATTGATTGCAGTGCTGTCGACGATGCAGGCGACGCTGACCTTGCCTGGCATGGCGGCGATTGCGTTTACGCTCGGTATGGCGATCGATGCCAACGTGCTGATCAATGAACGGATACGCGAGGAACTGCGCGCAGGCAATTCGCCGCAGGCAGCAATCGCCGCCGGTTTTGATCGCGCATGGGCCACCATTCTTGACTCCAACGTGACGACCATGATCGCCGGCCTTGCACTGCTGATTTTCGGTTCCGGTGCGATTCGCGGTTTTGCGGTGGTGCATTGCCTCGGCATCCTGACCTCGATTTTTTCGGCGGTCTTCGTGTCGCGCGGTATTGCCAACCTGTGGTACGGCCGCAAGAAGAAACTGACCAGTGTATCGATCGGTCAGGTCTGGAAGCCGAATGCCTGAGTTGCACGATGGCCGGTTCGGACACGTGTCCGTACCGGTAAGTAAAGCATTTATTGCAACGTGGGCCGGCAGCGCCGACCTGCGACAGAAAGGACTGTAATGGAGTTATTCCGCATTAAGAAGGACATTCCCTTCATGCGCCACGCATTGATCTTCAATGTGGTTTCGGCAATCACCTTTGTAGCCGCCGTGTTCTTTTTGGTCTACAAGGGCCTGCATCTGTCCATCGAATTTACTGGCGGCACAGTGATTGAGGTGACATACAGCAAGCCTGCCGACTTGGAAAATATCCGCAAAACGGTTGAAGGTCTCGGCTATACCGACACGCAGGTGCAAAGCTTCGGCACGGCGCAGGATGTCATGATTCGCTTGCCGGCCCGCAAGGATGTCAGCTCCGCGCAGCAAAGCGAAAAGGTCATGGCTGCGCTCAAGACGGGCGACGATACCGTCAAGCTGCAACGCGTTGAATTCGTCGGTCCGCAAGTCGGAGACGAACTCGCTCACGACGGCCTGATGGCGCTCGGCATGGTGGTGCTTGGTATCGTGATTTATCTTGCTTTCCGCTTCGAATGGAAATTTGCGGTGGCAGCGATTATTGCGAACCTGCATGACGTCATCATCATTCTTGGCTTCTTTGCGTTCTTCCAGTGGGAATTCTCTCTGACGGTGCTGGCTGCGGTCCTCGCGATTCTCGGGTATTCCGTCAATGAATCAGTCGTCATCTTTGACCGCGTGCGCGAGACTTTCCGCGATCGCCGCTACGGCAAGCTGGAGACCTCGGACGTCATGAACCACGCGATTACCAGCACGATTTCCCGTACCATCATCACGCACGGTTCAACCCAGATGATGGTGATGGCAATGTTGCTGTTCGGCGGCGCGACGCTGCATTATTTCGCGGTTGCGCTGACCATCGGCATTCTGTTCGGTATTTATTCGTCGGTGTTTGTTGCGGCCGCCGTTGCCATGTGGCTGGGCGTGAAGCGCGAAGACCTGATCAAGCCGGTCAAGGAAAAGGACGAGACGGACGGCGCTGTCGTTTAATTGGCGCGACTCCACAAAAAAAGCCAGCCTGCGGGGCTGGCTTTTTTGTTAGTCTCTTAGACTGCGTCGGTGTCCGACACGCTTTCCAGGTGCACTTTGAGCTTTGCCAGTTCGCGTTCAAGAGAGGAGAAGTCTTCCTCGCTGTAGTCCAGAAATGGCTGCTTGCAGTGTTGCACGTGGGGTGGAAAAATACGCTCGAATTCCGTCTCCCCTTTGTGGGTCAGTCGTATCAGCATGCTGCGCCGGTCTTCCGTCTTGATCGCCCTGCGGACCAGTCCCTTGTCTTCCAGGCGGTCAATCACGCCAGTCAGTGTTCCTTTGGTGATCAATGTTTTCTCGCCCAGTTCTTTGCATGACATGCCCTCGGTGTTGCCCAGCGTTGCAATGATGTCGAACTGCGGCGGCGTGAGACCAAGCGATCGCGCATGGGTATTGGAAATCTTTTCGAATGCGTGGAAGCACTGTGCCAGCAAGCGGATACTCCGCAGGTAGCGTTCTTTTTTCATGATCTGATTCGAGCGATGTTTGTGCTGCTGAGAATTCGTAAAAAAAGCCGGCGCATGGACGGCCGGCTTTTTCATTTGCGCGTGCTGCGCGGAATGCTTAGTCGGCCTTCAGGGCTTCAACCTGGATCGACAGCTTGACCTCAGGCGCGAAGCGTGGCGTGCCGTAGTTCAGGCCGAAATCGGTGCGCTTGAATTCCGCGGTCGCATCAGCGCCGCACACTTCACGCTTGAACATCGGATGCTCAATGCACTTGAATTTGCTGATTGCAAGTGTCACCGGCTTGGTCACGCCGAGCATTGTCAGGTCGCCTTCGACTGCAACCGGGGTATCGCCGTTGAACTTGATGGCTTTGCCCTTGTAGGTGATGGTCGGGAATTGCTCGACATTGAACATGTCCTTGGTCTTCGCATGCTCATTCATCTTGGCATGGCCAAAGTCCAATGAATTGGCGTCGATCGTAATGTCGACTGCGCCGGTTTTCGATGCGCGATCAAGCTTGACGGTGCCGCTGGTCTTGGTGAACTTCCCGCGCCAGACCGAGATGCCGAGATGGTCGGCTTCGAAGCTCGGGTAGGTATGATTCGGTTCGATGTTGTAAGTCTGCGCGAACGCAGCGCCTGCAGTGACGGCGAGAACAGCGGCGATGATAGGCTTGAGATGCATTGTGGCTCCTTGATTGATGGGGATATTGCTACTGCGTCGTGACGACACGGAACTTGATGAGGACTTCATCGGCGACCATGCTGGTGTCTTTCCATTCACCCTCGCCGATGTTGAAAGCGAGCCGTTTGATTGGCAATGTGCCTTCAAAAACTTGGCTGGCACCTTCCTTCTTCACCGTCAGCGGGAAGCTGACATCGGCGCTTTTGCCCTTGATGCTCAGCTTGCCGGTCACGTCAAGCTTGCCGCCGGCGGCTGCCTTGAGCGAACTCGATACGAAGGTCGCCTTGGGAAATTGTGCGGCGTTAAACCAGTCCTTCTTCAGCGCGTCTTTGTTCACATCCGGATCACCGAGGTCGAAGCTGGGAACGTCAATTTCAACATTGGCCTTCGCGGCTTCCGGTTTGGCGGTGTCGAAATCGATTTGCGCGGAAAATTTCTTGAATTTGCCCTCGATCGGCACATTCATTTGCTTGAACACCGCAGTCACGCTGCTTTTCGCAGGATCGGTCTTGAGCGCGGCGGCAAGCGCGGGCAGGGCGATGGCAATAGCAAGTAAGGCGGCGCCACGGCGAAGAATGGATGGGGTCGACATGAATGAATCCTTTTTCAAGAGGAGCGGCCGGGCAGCATGCGCTTGAGCACGCCATCGCGGTCGATGAAATGATGCTTAAGTGCCGCCAGCACATGCGCAACGATGCAGGCAAGCAGAACGGTATTCAGTACGTAATGAAGCTGTTTGAGGACCGGCTTTAATTGCTGATCTGCTTCAATGAGCACTGGCATTGGCCAGATACCGAGATAGACCACGGGCACGCCCGCAGCAAGACTGTAGAAATAGCCCGAAACAGGCACGGCGAAAATCAAAAAATAAATCAGCGCATGCAGTCCATGAGCGGCCTTCTGTTGCCACGCCGGCATGTCGACCGGATAGGCCGGCGCTGCATGCGTGAGACGCCATAGCAAGCGCACACATGCCAGACCCAGCACAGTGACGCCTAGCCATTTATGCCATGAAAAGTATTTCAGCTTCGTCGGCGTGATACCGGGGATGTCGACCATGGTGACGCCCAGCGCAAACGCCGCTGCAATCAGGATCGCAATCAGCCAGTGCAGCACGATTGCGGGAATCGTAAAGCGATGCATAAGATTGCTAATTTATAAATTAGTCCGAATTAGGACAATTATCATAACAGCGTTTTATTTTGTCCGCACGGCATGATTACGTTAAAGCAAGCGGTTGGAGAGACGAGGAGGGTTCTGAAAAGGCGTGCTTCACTGAGGAATGCCGAAGAAGCGAGAAAGAGGTTCCCGCGTCTACCGAATGCACGAGCACGCCAGCTAAATCAACCAAGGTAGCCGCATGACTGCGCCTTCCTTGGTGCACACGTTGAGCGTGAGGTTAGATGTTGCGAGCAAGTTGTGTAGCAAGGCCAATGTAATTCGAAGGAGTCATTGCCAGCAACAGATCTTTAGCCTGCTGCGGAATTGCTAAACCATTGATGAATTCGCGCAGCGCGTCTTTCGAAATGCCCTTGCCGCGCGTCAGCTCCTTCAGTTGCTCATACGGATTTTCGATGCCATAGCGGCGCATCACGGTTTGTACTGGCTCCGCCAGCACTTCCCAGGTCGCATCCAGATCTTCCGCCAGGCGCGTCGGGTTGACTTCCAGCTTGTTCAGACCGCGCAAGCAACTATCGTAAGCAAGCACTGCGTAACCGAATGCGACGCCGATATTGCGCAGCACGGTTGAGTCGGTGAGGTCGCGCTGCCAGCGGGACACCGGTAATTTTTCCGACAGGTGTTTTAGCATCGCGTTAGCGAGTCCAAGGTTGCCTTCCGAATTTTCGAAATCAATCGGGTTAACCTTGTGCGGCATGGTGGACGAACCGATTTCTCCGGCCTTAGTACGCTGCTTGAAGTAGCCGACAGAGATATAGCCCCAAATATCGCGATTCAAGTCGAGCAGAATGGTGTTGGCGCGTGCAATCGCGTCGAACATTTCCGCCATGTAATCGTGCGGTTCGATCTGGATGGTGTACGGATTGAAGTCCAGGCCGAGGCGTTGTTCGATCACGTTCTTCGAGAAGTTTTCCCAGTCGAAGTCGGGGTAGGCGGACAGATGGGCATTGTAATTGCCAACCGCACCATTCATCTTGCCAAGGATTTCAACCGCGGCGATGCGCTGCTCTGCGCGCTTCAGTCGCGCCACGACGTTCGCAATTTCCTTGCCGAGCGTGGTCGGACTCGCTGGCTGGCCGTGTGTGCGCGACAGCATCGGCACATCTGCATTGGCGTGGGCGATTTCGGTCAGCTTGGCAATAACGCCTTGCAGTGCAGGCAGCACCACATTGTTGCGTGCGGCTTTAAGCATCATGCCGTGCGAAGTATTGTTGATGTCTTCGGAAGTGCAGGCGAAGTGAATGAATTCGGATGCGGCGACCAGTTCCGGCACGTCTTTTACTTTTTCCTTCAGCCAGTACTCGACCGCTTTTACGTCGTGATTGGTGACGGCTTCAATCGCCTTGATGCGTTCCGCATCGGCTTCGCTAAATTCATTGGCGAGCTTGTCGAGCAGTGCACTAGCGGCGGAAGAGAACGGTTTGATTTCCGCAAATCCCGCATTCGACAGCGCTTGCAGCCACGCGATTTCTACCTTGACGCGGTGATGCATGAAGCCGGCTTCGGAAAGAATCGGACGCAGCTTGTCGGTCTTGGCGGCGTAGCGGCCATCCAACGGCGAGAGGGCGGAAAGGGCGGAAAGCGACATGGTATGAAAAAGCGGAGAAGTGAAGGAAAAGGCGCAAAAGCGCGAGGTAAATGCGTAAAACCGGCGCAATGCACAATTTTACCATTTGCGAACGATGCAAAATACCGCGTTTGCGGGATGGACGTCCGCCGAGCGCGTCATATCGTACATGCCCTCAATGTTATAATCGCCTCCAATCATTACGGTACGCACCTATGAAACTGATCGGTTCTCTCGCCAGCCCTTACGTTCGCAAAGTTCGCGTCGTGATGGCGGAAAAGAAGCTCGACTACGAGCTGACGCTGGAAAACGTCTGGGCACCGGAAACCAGAATTCAGGAATCCAATCCTCTCGGTAAAGTGCCATGCCTGATTATGGAAGATGGCGGTGCGATGTTCGATTCGCGCGTCATTGTCGAGTATCTCGATACGCTGACCCCGGTTGGCAAGCTGATTCCGCCGAACGGACGGGAGCGCGCCGAAGTTAAATGCTGGGAAGCGCTGGCCGACGGCGTGCTTGATGCCGGCGTTGCGATTCGCCTGGAACGTACCCAGCGCCCGGAAGCTCAGCAAAGTCCGGAATGGATAAAGCGCCAGATGGATAAGGTAAATGCCGGTCTGAAAGCAATGTCCTCCGGCTTGAAGGATACGGCGTTTTGCAGCGGTAATCATTACACGCTTGCGGATGTGGCAGTCGGTTGCGCACTCGGTTGGCTCGCATTCCGCTTTCCTGAAATTGCATGGCGCGAAGACTATCCGAATCTTGCGAAGCTATTCGATAAGTTATCGGAGCGCCAGTCCTTCAAGGACACCATGCCGCAATAAGCGTGCATAGCATCAAATACAAAGGGCAGCCTCGGCTGCCCTTTTTTGCAGAAATCCTGACTTGATCGTGCAGAATTCCTGTCTCAGTCCTGTCTTACTCGCCCATTTGCGATTGCAGGTAATTCTGCAAACCCACCTTGTCGATCAATTCGCGCTGTGTTTCCAGCCATTCAATATGTTCTTCAGTATCGTCGAGAATATCCTGCAGCAGTTCACGCGATACATAGTCGCTCACCGCCTCGCATGCCTTGATGCCATCTTTGACGGTCTGCTGCGCGGCCATCTCTAGCTTGAGATCGCATTCGAGCATTTCCGGCGTCGACTCGCCTATCATCAGCTTGTGCAGCGCCTGCAAATTCGGCAGACCTTCCAGCATAAGAATACGATTGATGAGATTGTCCGCATGCTTCATTTCACCGATCGATTCTTCGTATTCTTTCTTGCCAAGTTTTTCCAAGCCCCAATGCTTGTACATCCTTGCATGAAGAAAGTACTGATTGACTGCGGACAGTTCATTTGTGAGCTGCGCATTGAGCAGCCGGATGACGTTCGGATCGCCTTTCATGTATGCCTCTGCGGAGTGAAAAAGTGTCGGTCGGGTCACGCCATTCAAACTGCGTGCGAGCAAACATGATAGCGCAGGGTGATAACTTTTCCATCATCCTGTCTGCATTTCGTTAGCGGGAATCATTCGCAGCGTGAAAGATGCATGCAGACAAGCATGTGGAGTACAGAGCGGAGGCTTTATCCGAGCGGATAAGACAGCTAGGGAGGCGTATACCAAGTCCCATTGGCGCAGCTTGATCGGCCTGCGTTTATGCCGCCATCGCGCTCATGAACGTCTGGGGTTGCAATTCACGGGCGCCATCTTCAAGACATTCGCGCAGTACGGTCTTTGCGCATGAATGACACTTGCCGCAGCAGGTACCAACGCCGAGTTCCTCACGCAAGCCAGGCATGGTGGTGGTTCCGGCATTGACCGCTTGGCGTATCTTGCGCTCGGAGACATTATGGCAAACACAGACAATCATTGAGGCACCTTGCTGTTAACTGTTATACCGGTCTAGATAACGTTTCGTTTGTCCGCCACCCTGTGTCAGGCAGTGAGGATCAACTTGTTGAGTTGTGTCAGTCGCAGCCGGTAAATGCGGCCTTGATGATCGATTTCCACTTCCCGTTGTTGCTGGAACAGGTCTTCACTCTTGAACCGCGGCGTGTCGGTGGCGGCGTGTTCCGTACTGCTGCCTCGCTGAGCGTTGGCTGGTTCACTCGTCCGCTGCGTGATTCGCGTCATGCCGTGGTCCTTTTGTAAATACGAACAATTCTCATTTAGATTATTCCCCATCCTATCTTGGTTTGCAAGTTATTTTGCGCAGGATGTGGTCGTGAGGCAGCGCGCCGCCGTCGCAAGGCGCGTGGCGGTGGCTAATGAAATCCTGAGGAAGACCGCGAAGGAGAAACGTAAGCGTGTGCTAACTTCGCAATAAGGTGGCGTTGCCGCAGATCAGATCAGTGGCAATTCTGCCGGCTTACGGGCTGGAAGCATCGATGATGCCGCCGCCGAGGCAAACGTCGCCGTCATACAGTACAGCAGACTGGCCGGGCGTCACCGCCCATTGTGCCGTTGGGAATACAAGCGAAAACCGGTCGCTGTCTGTCGCGGACAACGCACATGGAACATCCGCCTGCCGATAACGTGTCTTCGCAGACAGATTTGCCAGCGTTGGGGCGCAACCTGCAATCCAGCTTGCCTGCCCGGCGTGCAATTCCGTCGACAACAGCCATGGATGGTCATGGCCTTGCACCACATAGAGGGTGTTGGCCTCCACATCTTTTTTTGCGACATACCAAGCGTCGCCATTGCCAGCGTCATTCTGGTAAGACTTGATGCCGCCCAAACCGATGCCCTTACGCTGGCCAAGCGTATAAAAACTCAGGCCAACATGCTCACCAACAATGCTGCCATCGGGTGTTTTCATCGGTCCTGGCTTATACGAAAGATAGCGATTCAGAAATTCTCGGAATGGACGTTCGCCAATAAAGCAGATGCCAGTGGAGTCTTTCTTTTTCGCATTCGGCAGGCCGATTTTTTCGGCGATCTTGCGCACTTCAGTTTTCGGAATCTCACCCAGCGGAAACAGTGTTTTCGACAGCTGCGCCTGGTTGAGGCGGTGCAGGAAGTAACTCTGGTCCTTGCTGGCATCGAATGCCTTCAATAATTCGAAATTGCCTGCATTCGTCCCAAACGCCGCCTGGCGCACTCGTGCGTAATGTCCGGTCGCAATCAGGTCGGCGCCGAGCTTCATTGCATGATCGAGAAAGGCCTTGAACTTGATTTCTGCATTGCACAGCACATCAGGATTTGGTGTGCGGCCTGCCTGGTATTCACGCAGAAATTCTCCGAATACCCGGTCCTTGTACTCGGCGGCGAAATTAACTGCCTCGATATCAACACCGACCACATCAGCGACGCTGGCCGCATCGATCCAGTCCTGGCGCGTCGAGCAATATTCGGAATCGTCGTCGTCTTCCCAGTTTTTCATGAACAGGCCGATCACTTCATAGCCTTGTTCCTTGAGCAGCCATGCCGATACGGACGAATCGACTCCGCCCGACATGCCGATCACAACCCGCTTCCTAGCCATTGAATACTCCGATAGCGCTCGGATGCGTATAGATCAGCGACAGTGGCGCCCGCTGGCCGCGAAGATAATCGTCGACGCAGCGCAGCACCAGCGGACTGCGATGTTTTTCTTCGCATGCCAGCATTTCGTCGCGCGTCATCCATACCGTGCGCAAAATACCGTGGTCCAACGGGCGGTCGTGCGCGTTGCCTAAGTCGCCGCAGAATGCAAAGCGCAGGTAAGTCACTTCAAGTCCCGTACGAGAAGAAACATAGCGCGACATATACATGCCTACCAGCGCGGTGGCGGTGAAGTCGTGCGCCGCTTCCTCCATGGTTTCGCGGGCAACCGCCTCGATCAGCGACTCATTCGGGTCGAGATGGCCCGCCGGCTGATTAAAACGAATGCCGTCGCTGGTCTCTTCTTCGACCAGTAAGAAGCGGCCGTCGCGCTCGATGATGGCTGCCACGGTTACAGAGGGTTTCCAAACGTCAGACATAGTATTCCTTGAGGAGGGCGCCATTTTACCTTGCATGTGCCACAGTTGCGGTCCGGCTATCCAGCCGCGATCGCGCACCTCTTGTTGCTTAGCACGAGCTGAAAACAGGAATGATCAACTGAGGCGGGGAAAAATTATTGATTTCGCGCAATTTTTTTCAATGCCCTCCGGTGAACTGGCGAAAAAAATCGCTAAAGTGAATCTTCGCTAAATTTTTCCTTTATTCTGCTGAAACCGGTTATAAGCAGGAAAAGTGCCGGAATTAGAGGTCTTTATCGGTAAGAATACAAAAAAGAACGGTTGTTCTAATTTTTGTTTTCCGTGTAAGATCCGTGTAAGAATTGATGTCAATGTGGCTCTTCCAGCGAACCGGCATACTTTAAAACACGTTGCCGGAAGGATTCGCGTTGCCGCAAAAGCGTCATTACCAAAAAATAATATGCCACCGCATTGTGGGGGGCGGCTCATTGGGCAATTAGGAGAAAAAATGCAGCGCATCATGCTTCGGTCGAAGATCCACCGTGTAACAGTCACACAGGCAGACCTGCACTACGAAGGCTCCTGCGGTATTGATGAAAACCTGCTGGAAGCGGCCGACATCAAGGAGTTCGAAAAGATCGAACTCTATGACATCAACAACGGCGAACGCTTTTCAACGTATGCGATCAAGGGCAAGCGCGGCAGCGGCGAAATCTCGCTCAATGGCGCAGCGGCACGCCGCGCCCACCTGGGTGATCTGCTCATCATCTGCACCTACGCCCCGATGAACGAAGCCGAGGTAGAGACCTACATACCGAAAATCGTTTTCGTCGACGACAGAAACCAGATCACCGGGCTGAAAAAATAATCGGATCGACGGCCGGACAAGACGCCGTCGCACATCCTAAAAAATAGAAATGGAGCAGGCCGCAAGCCTGTTTCATCGGCTGGACAACCACTTACACACAACCATAATCAAGGGGGAAACCGTATGCCTCTAGTAATTGGAGTACCAAGAGAAGTCTTTCCGGGCGAAAAACGCGTTGCGACGGTTCCTGACGTCGTCGAAAAGCTCATCAAGTTGGGTTTTGCGGTTCAGGTCGAAACCGGCGCGGGCGATGCCGCCAATTTCAGCGATGACACGTATCGCGCCGCCGGCGCCGGCATCGTCGACAGTGCGGCCACGCTTTGGTCCACGTCGGATATTGTCTTCAAGGTTCGTGCCCCAAGTCCCGAAGAAGTCGCCCTGATGCGCGAAGGCAGCACACTGATTTCCTTCATCTGGCCGGCACAGAACCCCGAACTGATGAAACAGCTGGCAGCGAAGAAAGTGACCGTGCTTGCAATCGACGCGCTACCGCGCACGTTGAGCCGTGCGCAGAAGATGGATGCGCTGACCTCCCAGGCCGGTGTTGCCGGTTATCGCGCCGTCATCGAGGCTGCCAACGCCTTCGGACGCTTCTTCAACGGCCAAGTAACGGCTGCGGGCAAGATTCCTCCGGCCAAGGTCTTTATCGCCGGTGCAGGCGTGGCCGGCCTGGCGGCAATCGGCACTGCAGCAGGTCTGGGCGCAATCGTGCGCGCGAACGATACGCGTGCTGAAGTCGCCGACCAGGTCGTGTCGTTGGGCGGCGAATTCGTCAAGGTCGATTACGAGGAAGAGGGCTCCGGCGGCGGCGGCTACGCCAAGGTAATGAGCGAAGGCTTCCAGCAGGCACAGCGTGAGATGTATGCAAAGCAGGCGAGAGAGGTGGACATCATCATCACTACCGCCCTGATCCCCGGCAAACCGGCGCCCAAACTGATCACTGCTGACATGGTGAAGAGCATGAAGCCAGGCAGTGTCATCGTCGACATGGCGGCCGAACAGGGTGGCAACTGCGAACTGACCGAGCCCGGCCAGGTGGTTGTGAAGCATGGCGTGACCCTTGTTGGGTACACCGATCTTGTCAGCCGCCTGTCAAAGCAATCCTCGACGCTGTATTCGAACAACTTGCTGCGCCTGACCGAGGAACTATGCAAGACCAAGGACGGTATCGTTAACGTCAATATGGAAGACGACGCCATTCGCGGCCTGACCGTCATCAAGGACGGTGAGATCACATGGCCGGCGCCGGCGCCCAAGCAGCCGGCACCAGTTAAGCCTGCAGCCAAGCCGGCGGTAGCCGTACAGGCAAAGGGGCATGGTCACGGTGGCGGCGGCGCACCTGCGTCGGGTACGCGCGCCGCAGTCATATTCGGTGTCGCCGCGCTGGCCTTCTGGTTCGTCGGTGCCTACGCGCCGGCAGCCTTCCTTGGCCATTTCACCGTGTTTGTGCTGGCGTGTTTCGTCGGCTACATGGTGGTATGGAACGTCACTCCGTCGCTGCATACGCCGCTGATGAGCGTCACCAATGCGATTTCCAGCATCATTGCCATCGGTGCGCTGGTCCAGATTGCACCGCCGCTTACCGGGGGGCTGGAGCGACCAGGTGACTGGATTCGCTGGCTCGCGGTGATCGGCATCGTGCTCACTACCATCAATATGTTCGGCGGATTCGCCGTGACGCGCCGCATGCTGGCGATGTTCCGCAAATAAGGGGGCGATAATAATGTCTGAAAGTCTTACAACAGTCGCTTATATCGGCGCGACCATTCTTTTCATCTTGAGTCTTGGCGGCCTGTCGCATCCTGAAAGCGCCGGCCGCGGCAACCTGTACGGCATGATCGGTATGGCGATCGCCGTACTGGCAACGATATTCGGGTCGCATGTGTCAACCGCTGGCATCCCGTGGATTATTGCTGCAATGGTCGTAGGCGGTGCGATCGGCCTGTATGCCGCGCGTACCGTGCAGATGACGCAGATGCCGGAGCTGGTGGCATTGATGCACAGCCTGGTCGGTCTGGCCGCCACCCTGGTCGGTTACGCAAGCTATATCGACCCGGCCGCGACCGCCAATTTCAGTGGTGCGGAAAAGGTCATCCACGAAGTGGAGATCTATATCGGCGTGCTGATCGGCGCAATCACCTTCTCCGGTTCCATCATTGCGTTCGGCAAACTGTCCGGCCGTATCGGCGGCAAGCCCTTGCTGCTGCCGGGCCGCCATTTGCTCAACCTTGCCGGTTTGCTGATCGTGATCTGGTTTGGTGCACAGTTTGTGCGTGCAGAATCGATCAATGCCGGCATGATGCCCTTGATTGTCATGACCGTGATCGCCTTGCTGTTCGGCATTCACATGGTGATGGCAATCGGCGGTGCCGACATGCCGGTGGTGGTGTCGATGCTGAACAGCTACTCCGGTTGGGCGGCGGCAGCGACCGGCTTCATGCTGTCGAATGACTTGCTGATCGTCACCGGCGCCTTGGTGGGTTCGAGCGGCGCAATTCTTTCATACATCATGTGCCGCGCGATGAACCGCAACTTCATCAGCGTGATTGCGGGCGGTTTTGGCGGCGACAGCGGCAAGAAACCGGCGGTGGCCGGCGGTGCTGCAGAACCGGTCGGCGAAGTGGTGCCGGTGTCCGCACTGGAAACCAGCGAACTGCTGCGCGATGCCAAGAACGTGATCATTGTTCCTGGCTATGGCATGGCAGTGGCGCAGGCACAGCACACCGTCTACGAAATCACTAAGTATCTGCGTGAGAAGGGCGTCAATGTGCGCTTCGGCATTCATCCTGTTGCGGGCCGCATGCCGGGACACATGAATGTGCTGCTGGCCGAAGCGAAGGTGCCTTACGACATCGTGATGGAAATGGATGAGATCAACGACGACTTCGGCGCCACCGATGTGGTGATGGTCATCGGCGCCAATGACATCGTGAATCCTGCTGCGATGGAAGATCCGACCAGCCCGATCGCCGGCATGCCGGTGCTCGAAGTGTGGAAGGCGAAGACGTCGATCGTCATGAAGCGCAGCATGGCTTCGGGTTACGCGGGCGTCGACAATCCCTTGTTCTACAAGGACAACAACCGCATGCTGTTCGGCGATGCAAAGAAAATGCTGGACGAAGTGCTGACGGCACTGAAGGCCGCCTAAGAAGTTCCTAAAGTAGGGCTGCTTTGCAGGAAAGAAAAAGCCGCGTTTTGCGCGGCTTTTTTATTGGCGTCGGCCAAACATCAGTTGTTCCGTAAGCAGTCGCTTGGCCGGTCCGAATGCGTCCACCAGCGCGAGTGAAAAACCCAGGGCGGTTTGCGACAAGGCACCGTCAGGCGCGCTTGCAAATATTCGCGCCATCGCATCGGTCAGGGAAATCGTAATGCGGCGATCGGCCTTCCGGGCATCGGCAAAGCGCGACAGCATCTCCGGTGTGGTTTCCTGCGCGAGGAGGCGGGCGAGGACCGCGGCATCGCGAAAGCCAAGATTCAGGCCTTGTCCTGCAACAGGGTGCAAAGTTTGCGCCGCATTGCCTATGGCTACGGTCCTTGCTGAAGTCACAGCGTGCGCATTCAGTCCGAGCGGATATGTTGCCCTTGGCGTGATGCTGGTGAAACGCCCGAGGCGCGTACCGAATGCCTGCTCAAGCGCTTTTAGAAATTCATTATCCGGCAATGCGTACAGGCGTGATGCCGTTGCAGGGCGCGCACACCAGACCAAGGCGTAACCACCATCCTGCGGCAGCAACGCAAGCGGCCCTTCTTCGGTGAAGCGCTCAAATGCACGATAGGCAATTGGTGCGCTCGCAGTGACATGGGCGATGATTGCCGTCTGCTCATAATCGCGATAGGTTGGCTTTACGCTCTGATCGGAAAATACCCCGCCTTCAGCCTGCGCCAGAATTTGTGCCGTCAGCGTATTGCCGTCGGCAAAGCGCAGTTCGACCGCTGCATCATTTTCGGTCGACGAGGTGACATGCGCTGGACGTAGCGTGGTGATGCCCGCCTTTGTTGCCGCAGCGGCTAGCGCAGTAACGATGGCCCCGTAACGGGTAACGTAACCCAATGCCGGTACGCCGTACTCATCCCGGTCAATCATGGTGCGGCCAAAATGACCACGACGCGAAACATGGATTTGATGGATCGCAGCGGCAGCCAAAGGCCACGCGCCGACTTCTTCCAAGATCTGCCGGCTGCCGTACGACAGCGCGATCGAGCGAGGATCCTTGTTCACTTTTTCAAGGGATTTAGCGTCGATCAGTGCGATGCGCGCAGCCAGCGCTCCCCGTTTGACGAGCAGCAGGGCGAGCACCAGTCCAACTGGACCGGCACCGCAAATGGCAATATCGAAGTCGCTTGTCGCCATAAGGAGTCAATCAATGCTTCATCACGGCTTCGATTTCCTCAATCGTTTTCGGTGCCGATTCGGTGATGATTTCGCAACCGTTGTCGGTCACCAGCGCATCATCCTCGATCCGGATGCCAATGTTCCAGAACTGCTCGGGCACGCCTGGTTCCGGCCGGACATAAATGCCGGGTTCAATCGTCAGCATCATGCCGGGTTCAAGTGCCCGCCATGGCCGTTCTTCGCCGCTGCCAACAAGATCACGATATTCGCCGACGTCATGCACATCCATCCCGAGCCAATGGCCGGTGCGATGCATGTAAAACTGGCGGTAGGCACCTTTTTCAATCACGTCTTCCAGCGAGCCGACCTTGTTCTTGTCGAGCAGGCCGGTGTCAAGCATACCCTGTGCAAGCACGCGAACGGCAGCGTCGTGGCCGTCCATGAAACGTTTGCCGGGCCGCGTTTCAGCGATTGCTGCGTGCTGTGCAGCGAGTACGATTTCATAGAGTGCTTTTTGCGGGCCGCTGAACTTGCCGTTGGCTGGAAATGTGCGCGTGATGTCCGATGCATAACTGTCCATCTCGCAGCCGGCATCGATCAGGACCAGGTCGCCATCCTTCAGTAGGGCGTCGCTGGCACGGTAGTGTAGTACGCAGGCATTGGCGCCCGTGGCGACGATGGAACCGTAGGCGGGAAACTGAGAGCCTTGGCGGCGGAATTCATGCAATAGTTCCGCTTCGAGATGATATTCGCGCAGACCCGGACGCGACGCCTGCATAGCGCGGCGATGCGCATCGGCGGAGATGGTCGCGGCTCGCTTCATGATCGCGACTTCTTCCGCATCCTTGAATAGACGCATTTCGTCGAGCAGCACATGTACGTCATGCACTGCGGACGGCGCGGTAATGCCGGCGCGCGCCTGCATGCGCACGGTCTGCAGCCAGGCCTGCACTTGCCGGTCGAGCTTGGCGTCGCTACCAAGCGCGTAGAACAACGCAGGCGCATCGGCAACCAGCTTCGGTACTTCAGTGTCCAGGGCAGAGATCGAATAGGCAGCATCAAAGCCGAAAGTCTCGCGCGCGGCATCGGGGCCGAAGCGATAGCCGTCCCAGATCTCGCGCTCCAGATTTTTTTCGCGGCAAAACAGAATCGCCTGATTGGTCTTGCCGGCCACCAGTACGATCACGGCTTCCGGTTCGGTGAATCCGGACAGATAGTAGAAGTAACTGTCGTGTCGATACGGATAGTCGGCATCGCGGTTGCGCATCACTTCCGGCGCGGTCGGGATGATGGCAACGCCGCCGCCCTTGGCTTTCATTTGCGCCATCAAGGCGGCACGTCGGGCTGCATACGATTTCATGATGCTCCTTTAACCGTTCAGTTGCGCCAATCGCTCGGGTGTACCGACGTCGGTCCAGTCGCCGCGATAGACTTCGCCACCGACTTGGCCGCGTGCCGCGTATTCGCGCAGGATGGGCGCAATCTGCGCCGACTGGCCGGGTTCAACCGAATCGAATATCTCGGTACGATACACCCCGATACCAGAAAACGTGTAGCGCGGCTCACCATCATTGGAGACGGAAAAGCTGTTCAGCGCAAAATCGCCCTTCGGGTGGTGCGGCGGATTCTTGACCAGATAGAGCCACGCCACGTCACGCTTGTCGTGTGGATGTGCATTGCCCCACATGTCATTGTCTTTCAGCGCATCGAGAACCTGTTCGAAATCGAAATGCGGACAATAAATATCGGCGGCAATTGCGACGAACGGTTCCGATCCTAGAAGATGGCGGGCCTTGGCCACGCCGCCAGCGGTTTCCAGTGCGCTGCCCTCGGCCGAATAAGCGACGCGCGCGCCGAATTGCGAACCGTCGCCGAGCGCTTCCTCGATCATGTGGCCGAGATGCGCATGATTGATCACGATCTCGGTGATGCCAGCGCGTACGAGGTTGAGGATATGCCAGACGATCAAGGGTCGGCCACGCACTTTCAGCAGCGGCTTGGGACAGTTATCGGTCAGCGGACGCATCCGCTCGCCGCGACCGGCGGCGAAAATCATGGCTTTCATTGTTCCAGTATTCCAGTAAGTGCGTTGCGGCAATCAGAAGGTGTAACCCACTGACGGCGCCTTATCCTGCAGCTCATCGAGCAGGCGAATCAGCGGCGCCAGCGCGTTATAGCGGCCCGCTGCCTTGCGTGTGTATTCCATCACCAGCGGCATGTCGTTCAGGTAGGCTTCCTTGCCGTCGCGATGGAACAGGCGCGCGAAAATACCGAGCACTTTCAGGTGTCGTTGCAGCCCCATGAATTCAAAATCCCGATAGAACGCATCGATGTCCGGGTTGACCGGCAATCCGGCGCGTCGCGCACGTTCCCAGTAGCGGATCACCCAGTCGAGCACCATTTCTTCGTCCCACTGAATGTAGGCGTCGCGCAGCAGTGATACCAGGTCATAGGTAATCGGACCATACACCGCGTCCTGGAAATCGAGAATGCCGGGATTTCCTTGTCCCATGACCATCAGATTGCGTGAGTGGTAATCGCGATGCACATACACCTGCGGTTGTGCCAGGTTATTCGCGAGCAATGTATCAAAAATGGTGTTCAGGGTCGCCGTCTGCTTGTCGGTCATCGTGACGCCCAAATGTTTTCCGACATACCAGTCGGGGAACAGCATCAATTCACGATGCAGCAGTGCGCGGTCATATTCCGGCAATACCTCGGGTTTGCTCTGCGCCTGGATCAGCACCAGCGCGTCGATCGCATCCAGATAGAGCTTATGCGCAGTGTCATGGTTCAACTGCTTCAAATAAGTGGTGGAACCAAGGTCGGACAGCAATAGAAAGCCGCGTTCGACATCCTGTTCCAGCACTTTGGGTACCGATACGCCGGTCGCACCGAACACTTCCGCAACATGAATGAACGGCGTTACATCTTCCTGCGGTGGCGGTGCATCCATGGCGATATAGCTGGTGCCATCAGGCGCATCAACACGGAAATAGCGGCGGAAACTGGCATCGGACGATGCCGGCCGGATGGATTCCAACAAGACTTTTTCGGCCGGCAATGCGGCCAGCCATTCCTTGAGTTGGGTTAAACGGAGATCGGATGGGGTATTGAAAGACATGAAACAGCCTGGACAATCGGTTGAGGGGTATGTAGGGTAGGAAGGACCCGTTACTGGATCCCTCCCCCCGTAGAACCGTGCGTGCGACTTTCATCGCACACGGCTCGCGCATAACAAAAGCTCCTATACTGGAGCCGGCTTAACAACTTGCAAACCAAGGCTGTGCACTTTCCGGTGACAGTCCGGGTGGATCAGGACGCGATTGCCGAGGGCATTGGAACCGCCATCGACGCGCCGGACAATATGATGATCATGCCATCCGGTATCGACATCCATCTCGTACCCGCATAGACCGCACAAGCCTCGTTGATCAGCGTACAGTTTACTCCACTCCTTTCGGTACCGCATGGTTTTGAGCATGCGTTCCTGCCGAAGTGTTTCGCCATACATTTCCCAACTTTCATCATATGGGTGGTAAGCCCCTTTGACTTTCTTGTGCCGCTCTATGGGCGTGCCAGACAACTGGTACAACTCAAGCATGCCTTTACTGCCATCCTTCAGGGGAATATCCGCCGCAAACACCCATTTCCGATCGCCGACTGGTCGCCAATACTTCTTGCGAATCCAGCGAGCCTTCTTGTTTGGATGTCTCCGTTTTGCCCAACGCCAGAGTCGCCATTGCAACTGCCACTCCATGCGTGAGAACGCCTCCTTGGCCACGACGGGGCTGTGATACCGCGCCCAGCCCCGCAGCATCGGGTTCAGCATTCGGATGAGCTCCTCCTGCGTCACCGTCAAATTGTCGCTGATCGTCTTCCTGACCTTTTCATAAAACGTTTTCACGTTCTTCTTATTCGGTTTGATGAGCAGTTTTCCCGAATATTTCCGGAAATTCCACCCCAGGAAGTCGAAACCTTGGTCGATGTGCACGATGCGCGTCTTCGCCTCTGATAGTCGCAATCCCCGTTCGTCGAGAAAAGCTTCTATCCATGGCTTAATTTCGGTTTCCAGCAACTCTTGTGAAGCGCCGGTTACAACAAAATCATCGGCATACCGAATCACACCCACTTTCAGCTTCTTGGCTTTGGTGACACCCCATTTCGCCTCAAGATGCGCGATCAGTTGTGTTTCCAAGCCATTCAACGTCCAATTCGCCAAAGCGGGACTTGCTATCCCGCCCTGAGGCGTTCCTGCTGTGGTAGCAATCAACTGCCCCCGGTCTACCACGCCGGACTTCAACCATTTCCGAAGAATCGATTTATCCATGCGCACATGGTCGATCATCCATTGATGATTGATGTGGTCGAAGAAACCTTCAATGTCTGCATCCAACATCCATTGTGCCGAAACCTTCCTGCACGTCTGGAGGAATATCTGCGACATTGCATCAGCGGTGCAGCGGTTTTTCCTGAACCCATACGAGTTCGGGTCGCTCACCGATTCCAATACCGGATCCAGCGCCAGCAAATACAGTGCTTGCATGGCTCTGTCCCGTATGGTCGGAATACCCAGCGGGCGTTCCTTTCCATTCGCTTTTGGAATATAGACCCTCCGTAACGGCAGGGGCCGATACCGATACTTCTTCAACCGGGCAATTGCCGCGTACTTCTTTTGCGGGGTATCCCACAATTCGCGGTCTACACCAGCGGTGCGTTTGCCTTGATTCTCAGTCACTCGTTTGACTGCCAATGCTTTCGCACTGAACGAGCGGGTCAGCGTCCGTTGCAAGGCTTTCACCTTGCGCCATCTGCCTTCCTGTGTTGCCTTCGCTATTCGGTGCTGTAAGACCCGCACGCTCCTTTGAATGCGCTTCCAATCAATGGAAGTCCAGCCATCGGATACGCGCGAGGCAGCAGAACCGATCGAGTTACGATCTTCGTTTTCCATGCTCATCCTCGGGTAGTTAAATGCCCGCCGAGGACGCAACTTCCCCCCGAAGGGAGAAACAGCGTCCCTTCGGGGCGATTGAAAAGAAGAACTGCAACTACTGAGTCTCTACAGTCGATGACGACTGTTACACGTGATGGAAGTGGGCACCCTTTCAGGGTGGGGCAAAGTTGGAACCCCTGTCCGGTCCATTACAGACCGGCATTCGCTTTTTCCATCATCCTCTGCCCGCTAGCTCAACAGCGCACCTTGCGGTTTGCCTGCCGCCTTCCGATGTTCGGGAAGGTTGGGCGAGCTATCGGGTTTGCCACGTTCCCTGCAATACCAACACGCCAAACAGCGACGTGCTTAACCGTTTAGGGCCTGTCTATCCCCCGGTGGTTATATGACGACGTACTCCCAGAACTCACGAGAGTAGCCAACCACAGTACCGTTTTGGTAAGGCCAACAGCAGCTTGGGCCAGACTATATTTACGAGGGTTCCGACGACAGTTCACATGTGTTGCCCATGCGGTATTCACCTGGCCCCTCGATCGTTTGCTGCTAACGATCTCTGCCGATCCTTTCGCAAGAAATCGACACCACCGAAGTGGGGGTACATTGTCCTCAAAGCTTCCCACCCTGCCGTTACCAGCAACGCAGGTCTGAGTAGGTGACAAATGGTCGTACATTCGGTCGCGGCACCAGACATCTCAACGTCAAGACGTATGGACACGACAAGGTATTGCAGAGCTCTGCGCTCTGTGGGTGATGATCTAGAGAGTGATAGAACAGTCCAAACGGACCGACTCACACTTACTTGCCTCGGATAAAGGCAAGTCGACGAAGGTTTGCGTTTCCTCAAACAGCATGAAGCGCATTCCGTCGCGTCTGCGCGACACTTTCCCCGCCTTGTGGGCAAATCCAAGGCGAGTCGCGTCAAATCCACAGGTAAGACCTGTGGGCTTTCAGCACCCAACTTGGACCCATTGGGTGCCGTGTCTGTCATGACTGCATATGCCAGTCATGTGAAATCGCACTAATTTCCGTCGATTTCTCTCTCTAAGGCCTAGGTTTTATAGAGGGGAAGCAGGCGTCCTCTTTACTACTAGGTGACACGATGTCACCCCGACACAGCACACAGAGCGCGATGCGTGTCGCACGAGTTCCCATATAATAAGGGATTCAATTCAAAAAAGCGCCTGCCAACCCCTTCTTTTCATGAACCGGTTTCCAGCATTTCCTCCCCCGCAACTTCTTCTTCGCATACTCGCCGCAGTTATGGCGACCGCGTCCGTGCAGCCGCTCGTATTGGCGCAAACAAAGACAAAAGCCGGTGCGAAGGCTGGCAAGATTGACGAAAAGGACCTGCCAGCCAACATCAGCGCAGAAAAAATGAGCGGCAGGCCGGATCGCGAAGTCGTGCTCGAGCGCGATGTCGAGATCATTCGCGGCTCGACCACGATCAATGCCGACAATGCAACCTATCACGTCCTCGAAGATGAAGTTGAGGCCGCCGGCAATATTCGCGTACGCCGGTTCGGCGATACCTACACCGGTGATGAATTACGGCTGAAACTCGAAGCGCAGGAAGGCTTTGTGTTGCACCCGACCTATCGCCTGGAACTTAACAATGCGCAGGGCAAGGCCGATCGCATCGACTTCCTGGGGGAAGATCAGGCGACCGTGACCAACGGATCGTACAGCACCTGCGAGGGCCCGGATCCGGACTGGTATCTGAAGTCAAGCAAGCTCGATCTTGATGCCGCACGTGAAGAAGGTGTCGCGCACAAGACCCTGGTGTACTTCAAAGGCGTACCGATCCTGGCAGCGCCGGCGATGTCGTTCCCGCTGTCGGATGCGCGCAAGACCGGTTTTCTGCCACCGACCATCGGTTCGACAAACCGAGGTGGCCTGGAAATAACGCAGCCTTACTATTTGAACATCGCGCCGAATCGCGACCTGACGCTGTATCCAAAGCTGTATGCGCGCCGTGGTCTGCAATTGGGCGCGGATGCGCGCTATCTCGGTGAAAGCTATTTTGGCGAGACCCGGGTCGAAACCCTGTTCAACGATCAGTTGACCAAGACCAACCGCTATGCGGTGACGTCGACGCATTCGCAGGTACTGGCACCCGGCCTGTCGTACGCATGGAATATCAACGCCGCATCGGACGATAATTATCCGAGCGATTTTTCGCGGACCATAACCGCCGCCTCGCAGCGCTTGCTGTTGCGTGACATGTCGCTCAATTATGGCAGCACTTACTGGAATGCCTCTGCGCGTGCGTCGAATTATCAGATTCTGCAGGACCCGCTGGCGCCTATCGTGCGTCCGTATGACCGCCTGCCTCAGATCAGTTTTCATGCAGGTCGTCAGGACGTCAACGGTTTTGACTGGGACGTGGATTCCGAGTTAACGCGTTTCGCGCATCCAACGCTGCCGCGCGGCGATCGCCTGCTGGCCAATCCGCGCATTGCATATCCGATCATCCAGCCGGGTTATTTCATTTCGCCGAAGCTGTCCTTGCATGCAACAAAATATGCTCTGGAAAACCGCATTGACGGCACCAGCAGCAATCTCAGTCGCGTTCTGCCCACGGTGTCGTTGGACAGTGGTCTGGTGTTCGAGCGCGATGCGCAATTTTTTGGCAATAGCATGACGCAGACGCTGGAGCCGCGCCTGTTCTATGTCTATACGCCGTATCGCGACCAGTCGGCATTCCCGAATTTTGATACCGCGGAAGCCGACCTCAGCTTCGCGCAATTGTTCAGCGAAAACCGGTTTGTCGGCAATGACCGCATCAGCGATGCCAATCAGCTGACAGCGGCGATGATTACGCGTTACATCGAGCCGAGCGGTGCCGAGCGTATGCGTTTCGCACTCGGTCAGCGCTTCTATTTCACCGAGCAGCGCGTCACATTGGGCGGAGCGCGCAACGAGAGCCGTTCCGACCTGCTGGTGTCCGCTTATGGACAATTGGCGCCGACAGTGAGCGTGGAAGGCAATGTGCAATACAGCCAGACCTTGCACGCGATGAGCCGGGCAAATTACGGCGTACGCTGGACACCCGCACCGAAGAGCGTCCTCAATCTGCAATATCGTCGCGCCCGGGTGAATACCCTTGAACAAATTGACGTGTCAGGACAATGGCCGATCGCCAATCGTTGGTATGGTGTTGCGCGACTAAACTATTCGCTGCCTGACAGCAAGATCGCGGAAGGCTTGCTTGGCCTCGAATACAAGGCAGACTGCTGGGTATTCCGCATGGTCGGCCAGCGCACGCCGACGGCAACCGGCCAAGTTACCTCAGCAGTCTTTTTCCAACTTGAGCTGAACGGACTGACCCGCCTCGGCTCCAATCCGCTCAATGCATTGCGGGCCAATATCCCGGGCTATCAATTGGTGAATCAGCCCGGTAACCCTTAACGAAGTACATGAATTCCATGAAATCTCATCAGACTATGCGTTACGCAGGAAAACCGGTTCGCGGCTTCACGCTGGCGATTGCATTGTGTTGCTCCGCCCTCGGCATGCTGCCACAAGCGCAAGCGCAGTCCAAACCGACAAGCGCGCCTCGGGTCTACCTCGCCGATGCCATTATTGCCGTGGTCAATAATGAAGTGATTACGCGCCAGGAATTGGTGGAGCGTTTGCGCCAGGTTGAGCGCAGGATGAAAAACCAGGGTATCGCTTTGCCGCCGCAGGCCGAGTTCCAAAAGCAGCTGCTGGAGCGCATGATTGTCGATCGCGCACAAATGCAACTGGCGAAGGAATATGGCATTCGCGTTGACGATACGATGCTTGACCGTGCGGTCGCCCGTATTGCCGAACAAAACAAGATGTCACTGCAAGAATTCCGTACCCAACTGGAACGCGAAGGTACGCCGTTCGCACGCTTTCGCGAAGAGATTCGCGAAGAGATCATCATGCAGCGTTTGCGCGAACGCGAGGTCGACAACAAGATCCAGATCACCGAATCCGAAGTCGACAATTATCTCGCCGCAGAGAGCGGCGCGACACCGGGACAGCAGGAATACAATTTGGCGCACATCCTGGTACGGATTCCGGAAAACGCTACAGCCGAACAAATTGCCGAACGGCGCAAACGCGCGGAAGGCGTATTGCAGCAACTGAAGTCCGGTGGCGATTTCGCCAAGCTCGCGGCGACGTACTCTGATGCCACCGACGCGCTGAATGGCGGCGAACTCGGCTGGCGCACACCGGACCGCTTGCCGCAATTGTTCGTCGATACGCTGGGCGACATGAAACAGGGAGACGTATCCCCGCTGCTCAAGAGTGCCAATGGTTTCCACATCTTGAAACTGAGTGCGAAACGAAGTGCGAGCGTGATCAAGGTCGGTGCTGGTACATCGGTGCAGCAAACGCATGTGCGTCACATTCTGATCAAGGTCAACCAGATCGTCACGCCTGCCGAAGCCAAACGCAAGCTGACCGAACTGAAACAGCGCCTCGATAACAAGGCGGCCAAGTTCGAAGATCTCGCGAAATTGTTTTCAAACGACCTGTCCGCTTCGCGCGGCGGCGATCTTGGCTGGATCTATCCAGGCGACACCGTGCCGGAATTCGAACGCGCCATGGACGCCTTGCAGCCTGGACAGATCAGCGAACCGATCGAGTCGCCGTTTGGCTATCACCTGATCCAGGTCGTGGAACGCAAGAAAGACGACGTGTCGCAGGAGCGTCAGCGCCTGATCGCACGCCAGGCGATCCGTGAGCGCAAACTGGAAGAGGCCACACAGGAATGGCTGCGCCAGTTGCGTGATCGTGCCTATGTCGAATACCGTTTCGACGCCAACGACGGTCGCTGATCGCATGAGCTTGAAGGTAAAGCCGACTGTTGCCATTACCTGCGGCGAGCCTGCAGGGATAGGGCCCGAAATTTCCATCAGAGCTGCTTGGGAGCTGCGTGAAGACGTGCGAAGCGTGCTCATTGGTGATGCCGCACTGCTATCAATGACGGCTTCAGATATTGATCCCGCGATACGTCTGGTCGCGCTGACAGGACTGGCGCTGCGCAACAGCGGCCTGCCGCATTTGGCAAAAGACCAGATCGCCGTGATCGATTGTCCGCTGGCGGAACCGGCCGTTCCAGGCAAGCTTGATGCGCGCAATGGTCGCGCTGTATTGCAGACGCTGGATGTTGCGATCAATGGGACATTGCATAAGCAGTTTGATGCCATCGTTACCGCGCCGCTGCAAAAGAGCACAATCAACGACGCTGGCATGCCCTTCACCGGACACACGGAATACCTTGCGGAAAAAACCGGCACGCCGCAGGTCGTCATGATGCTTGCAGGCGGCGAGCCGATGCTACGCGTGGCGCTTGCCACGACGCATTTGCCGCTAAAGGACGTGTCGGCGGCAATCAACGTCGACAGCCTGATGCGCACGATAGAAATCGTGCACACCGAATTGCAGCGCAAATTCGGATTGGCAAAGCCGCGAATTCTTGTCACTGGGCTGAACCCGCATGCTGGCGAGGGCGGCTACCTCGGTCGCGAGGAGATTGATGTCATTACGCCGGTATTGCAGGCCGTACAGGCGAAGGGCATCGATGCGAGTGGACCGTATCCGGCTGATACGCTATTCCAGCCAAAATATCTCGAACAGGCCGATTGCGTACTCGCCATGTACCACGACCAAGGTCTGCCGGTCCTCAAGCACGCAAGCTTCGGACGAGGCGTCAACATTACACTCGGCTTGCCAATCATCCGCACTTCGGTCGATCACGGCACCGCGCTCGATCTCGCTGTTGCCGGCATCGGACACGCGGACCATGGAAGCATGCGCGAAGCGATCAGGCTGGCAGCACAAATGGCCGTCGCGTCCTCTGAACAAGAAACAACTCAATGAACCATATTCCACGCAAGCGCTTCGGCCAGAACTTTCTGACCGATCAAGGGGTGTTGTACGACATCATTCGCGCGATCGCTCCGAAACCCGAAGACACCATGGTGGAAATCGGGCCGGGTCTGGCGGCAATGACGAAGCTGCTGCTGGAATCGCTGAAGCAGTTGCATGTGGTCGAACTCGACCGTGATCTGGTGGCACGCCTGAAAAAGACCTTCGATCCGCAGCGCCTGCTTGTTCATGAAGGCGATGCGCTGCAGTTCGATTTCTCATCCATACCGGTGGCGGACGGCCAAAAGCTACGGGTGGTCGGCAACCTGCCTTACAACATTTCCAGCCCCTTGCTGTTTCACCTTGCCGATATGGCGCCGCAAGTTCAGGACCAGCACTTCATGCTGCAAAAGGAAGTAGTGGAGCGCATGGTGGCTGAGCCGGGCAGCAAGGCCTACGGACGTCTGTCGGTCATGCTGCAATGGCGGTATTACATGGAACTGATGTTCGTGGTGCCGCCTACTGCATTCGATCCGCCGCCGCGCGTCGATTCGGCGATCGTGCGCATGATCCCTCTGGCGCAGCCATTGTCATGCGATGTGGCGAAGCTGGCGCAGGTGGTGACCAAGGCGTTTTCGCAGCGCCGCAAGGTCATTCGTAACTGCCTCGCGGGCATGTTCACCGAAACCGACCTGATCGACGCCGGCATCGATCCGCAGGCGCGTCCGGAAGCGGTTCCGGTAGCGCAGTTCGTTGCACTCGCGAATCGCCTTTAGAACCCTTTTTGCTTCGCCTGCCAGCGTCAGGCTGACAGCGCCCTAGACCAATCCGAACCAGCCGAGCAGCGCGCCTGCTCCGAGCATCCACAGCAAATGCAACCTGGTCCTCCAGATTACGAGGGCTGCAATTGCGGTGAGCAGCCATAAGCGCCAATCTTTTGCAGGGTTGTTGTGCGCGCTGGTGAGCACCCAGCCAGTGGCAATCAACAGCGCGATTACGATCGGCGCCATCCCCTGCTTGAACGCGCGCACGGCCCGCAGGCTGCGATTCCGATGTCCCCATTGCGCCGCCAGATAGGTGAGCGTCGTACTCGGCAGCATGATGCCGAACATTGTCACCAACACGCCGAAAAGGCCCATCGCAACGCTACCGGTGTTGAGGCCGACGTGCCAGCCCATCAACGCGACAAACAAAATGTTTGGTCCGGGCGCGGCTTGTGCGATGGCGATCGATGCATTGAACTGAGGATCGGTAAGCCAGTGATGCTCGTCGACGAGGTAGCGGTGCATTTCCGGTGCTGTCGTGATGGCGCCACCGATGGACAATAAGGAAAGCGAAAGATACTGGATAAAAAGCTGAAGCCAGTCGCCCCACTGCATGGTTATACCGAATGTGCTGCTCACGGCTTGAGCTTTCGGTAAGTGAGGATGCATGCGAACACGCCAAGCACGGGAAGCACGTACGCGAGCGGCCAGCGCAGCAGCGCAATCGCTGCAAAACTGGCGGATGTAAATCCGATGCAGACGGGCAGGCCGAGCGGATTGGTTTTCAGCGTGCTTAGAAGTTTCAATCCCGCCGCGGTAATCAGCCCCGCCGCGACAGCACCCATGCCGCGCAGTGCGCCAGCCAGTTGTGCATGGTCTGCATATTGCGCATAAAGAAAAGTCAGTAGCAGCACGATCACTAGCGGCACTGTCAGCATGCCAGCCAGCGCAGTCATCGCCCCCGGCAGACCGAAATAGCGGCCGCCGATCATCAGCGCAAGATTGACTACGTTTGGCCCGGGCATGATCTGCGCCACCGCCCATTCTTCAACGAATTCCTCGCGCGTCATCCAGCGCTTCTTTTCCACCAGTTCGTGCTGCACGATGGCGAGCACGCCGCCGAAGCCTTGCAGCGCCAGCAGCGTAAATGAGATGAAGAGGTCGCTAAGAGATTGTGGACGCGGTCGGTCCTCGGCCTGCGGATGCATGGAGATACGTCAGACAGGCTTGCGTTCGATCAGCTCGATCTTGTAGCCGTCCGGATCCTGCACAAAGGCAATCACGGTCGAGCCGCCTTTGACTGGACCGGCGTCGCGCGTGACAGTTCCGCCTTGTGCTTTCACGGTGTCGCAGGTCTTGTATGCATCCTCGACAGCGATCGCAATATGACCATAGGCGGTGCCCAGTTCGTATTTGTCGACGCCGTAGTTGTACGTCAGTTCAAGTTCTGCGTGCTCCGGATTGGTACCGTAGCCGACAAAGGCCAGTGTGTACTTCTGCTCAGGTCGGTCGGTGGTACGCAGGAGCGTCATGCCGAGTACCTTGGTATAGAAATCGATCGAGCGTTGCAGATCTCCGACCCGCAACATGGTGTGAAGAATGCGCATTGTTTTTTCCTGTCAGATTCAGAACATCGGCAATGTTTCCGGGCCACTCTCGCGCAATGCGCGTTTTGCTGCTTCAAATTCAGGAAAAATCGATTGCACGGTCGCCCAGAAGCGCGGACTGTGATTCATTTCGCGCAGATGCGAGAGCTCATGCGCAATCACGTAATCGATCATCGGCAATGCGAAGTGAATCAGGCGCCAGTTCAGCCTGATCTTGCCTTCAACAGTGCATGAACCCCATTGCGTTGTGGCTGACGACAAGGCGAACGAATGATAAGTAACGTCCAGCTTTTCTGCATACACCGGCAGGCGTTCCGCAAAGAGGCGTTTCGCTTCCGTTTGCAGCCATCCTTGGACACGGTCTTTCAACTGTTGTTCACCGGCGTCCGGCGGAAGGCAGATGGTCAATTCGCGCATCGCGTCGTCGTAGGCAATGCCGGCGGCCTGCGCGGAAAGAATGCGCAGCGTTACGTTATTGCCGAGGTACGGCAGCGTTGCGCCGTCACACCATTGCATTTGCGGCTGCAGACGCCGTGCGGAACGTTCACGGCGCTCATTAAGCTTGGCAAATATCCAGCGTTGTTTTTCGCGGATTGCGTTTTCGATTTCAACAACCGTCACCCAACGCGGTGCGGTAATGCGCAGGCCGTCATCATCGATCAGGAAACCGATTGACCGGCGCTTGGAACGGACCAGGCGGTATTCAAGCACATGCTCGCCGACCTGCACGCGGCGTCGGCCGTTCGATGTGGTGCCGGTGACGCGGGGAGGTGACCCGGGGAAAACTTCGGGCGGCTCCTTCTGTGGAGCTGCTGCCGCGCCCGGTGTGTGCTTGGGCGCGGGTTGGTCAACCGGAGGCTGTGATGAAAATTCCGGAGAAAAAAAGTCGAGCTGCAGCGCGAGCTGTTGTGGGTCAGGCGGAGTCTGGCGTAGCAGCTTCAAGGGATTCTGTCAGGTTGTCTTTTGAATAAATTCCGGGCGATGAAATAACTCGCATCTCAGATTCTATCCAATTTTCAACTTGTTGCAGTAATTCAGCTGAAGTGAGACCTTCCGGCGACATCGGTTTGCCGATCGATACAGTGATCAGGCCGGGTTTCTTAATGAAGGAGTTTTTCGGCCAGCATTCACCGGCGTTCATCGCGATCGGCACCACAACGGTGTTGGTTTCCACCGCGAGCCGCGTGCCGCCGCCCTTGTATTTGCCCTTCTTGCCGACGTAGGAGCGCGTGCCTTCAGGGAACATGATGATCCATTGTCCGTCCGCCAAGCGTCGGCGTCCTTGCTCGACAACTTGCGCGAATGCGTCGCGCGATTTGCTGCGGTCAATCGGAATCATGCGCAGCAGAGCAATACCCCAGCCGAAGAAGGGGATGTACAACAATTCTTTCTTGAACACGTAGACCAGCGGGCGCGGCATGGCGTATAGATAGAAAATGGTTTCCCACGCGGACTGATGTTTCGATAACAGAATCACCGGCGCATCAGGCAGGTTTTCATAGCCCTTGAATTCATAGCGGATGCCGCAGATGACTTTCGCGGCCCAGATAACAAAGACGTTCCAGAACGACGTCAATCGATAGCGCTGGTTGTACGGAAGCGGCGCAAACAGGAAACACAATGGCGCCCAGATCAGCGTCGCAACGATCATCAGCAGCACGAACACCAGCGAGCGAAGAAATAAAATAAAACTAGACATCGAATCTCCAGAGATGCCGGGCCAAGCTCCGGCGACGTAATTTCATGCGGCCGCAGACACGTCTGCAGTCGTCTTCAGCAAATGATCCACAACAGCGGCGAGGTCAGGGTAAACCGTCGTGCCTGGTGGCAGCCCGCCTTTGGTGCGCGTCTTTTCGCCCTTGCCCGTCAGGACCAGATACGGCGTGCAACCTGATACGAAGCCGGCTTGCAGGTCGCGCAGAGAATCGCCCACCGTGGGCACGGTCTTCAGGTTAATGTCGAAGCGCCTGGCGATTTCCTGAAGCAGACCGGGCTTCGGTTTGCGGCAATCACAGTGGTCGTCGGCGGCATGCGGACAGAAGAAAATGGCATCGATTTCGCCGCCTACCATCTTCACGGCCGAATGCATCTTTTGATGGATGGCATTGAGTGTGACGATATTGAACAGGCCGCGCGCGATGCCGGACTGGTTGGTCGCGACCACGACGCGATAGCCTGCTTGATGCAGGCGCGCAATCGCTTCCAGCGAACCCGGAATTGGCACCCACTCATCCGGCGATTTAATGAATTGGTCGGAATCGTGGTTGATGACCCCGTCGCGGTCCAGGATGATCAGCTTCATGCTTGGATTCGGGCTCACAGCTTAGGCCGCCAGTTTGGAGATGTCCGCCACTTGATTCATCATGCCATGCAGATCGGACAGCAGAGCGATGCGGTTGTTGCGCAGTTGTTCGTCTTCCGCCATCACCATCACGTCGTTGAAGAAAGCATCAACATTGTTGCGCAGATGCGCCAGCGCTTTCAGCGTACCGGTGAAGTCACCCTTGGCAAAGGCATCTTCCACTTGGGGCTTGAGCAAGGCCATTGCGGAATACAGGCCTTCCTCGGCGACTTCCTTCAGCAGGCCTTTGTGCACGGTAATCGCAGTGCCGTTGGTTTTCTTCAGGATGTTGGTGATGCGCTTGTTGGCCGCGGCAAGCGATTCGGCTTCCGGCAGCGCGGCAAAAGCCTTCACGGCATCGAGGCGTTCGAGGATGTTGTCCAGGCGATCCGGGTTCTGTGCGACCACGGCTTCGATTTCATTCTGTGCATAGCCGCGTTCGCGCAACAGCCCGCGCAAGCGGTCGAGCATGAACTCGGTCACTTCTGTCGTGGAATCCTTGAAATTCGCATTGCCGGCAAACAGCGCAGTCGCATCTTTTAGCAAGGTGTTCAGTGATACCGGCAGGCGCTTTTCGACCAGCATGCGCAGTACGCCCAGTGCGTGGCGGCGCAAGGCAAACGGATCCTTGTCACCGGTCGGTTGCAATCCGATGCCCCAGATGCCGACCAGCGTTTCCAGCTTGTCTGCCAATGCGACAACGGTGCCGGTTTGTGTGGCCGGCAAGGCATCGCCGGCAAAACGTGGCTGGTAATGCTCGGACGCAGCCACTGCGACTTCATCATGCTCGCCGTCATGACGCGCATAGTAGGTGCCCATGATGCCCTGCAATTCCGGGAACTCGCCAACCATATCGGTCAGCAGGTCTGCCTTTGCCAGCAGAGCGCCGCGTTCAGCGAGCGTGACGTCGGCGTTTAATGCCTGGGCAATCTTGCCAGCCAAGGCCTGTACACGTTCGGTGCGTTGTGCCTGCGTACCCAGCTTGTTGTGATACACGACGTTGGCCAAGCCGGGAATACGATCGGCGAGTTTCTTTTTCTTGTCTTGCTCGAAGAAGAATTTTGCATCCGACAGGCGTGGGCGCACGACACGCTCATTGCCGCCAATGATGTGCTGCGGATCGGTGGTTTCCAGGTTCGATACGATCAGGAAGCGCGAACGCAGCTTGCCGTTGGCATCGGTCAGCGCAAAATATTTCTGGTTGGTCTGCATCGTCAGGATCAGGCATTCCTGCGGCACCGACAGAAAGGCGTCTTCAAATTTGCAGGCATAAACTACCGGCCATTCAACCAATGCGCTGACTTCATCGAGCAGCGATTCCGGCATCAGAACCTTGTCGTGGCCTGCCTTGTCGAGTAGCGAGGCGCGGATGCGTTCCTTGCGCGCGCTGACGGATGGGATGACCTTGCCTTGCACTTCCAGCGTCGTTGCGTAGGCATCGGCATGCGTGATCGCAAGTTCATCAGTCGACAAGAAACGATGACCGAGCGTGCTGCGACCGGCGGACAGACCGAGGATGGCGATTGAAATGACTTCGCCGCCGTGCAAAGCAATCAGCTTGTGCGCAGGACGAACAAACTGCACGGTAGAGCCGTCCGGACGCTGATAGCTCATCAGCTTGGGAATCGGCAGCTTGGCAATGGTTTCTTCAAGGGCCGCTTGCAGGCCGCCGTGCAGCGCCGAGCCGGGTGCGGTGTAGGTATAAAAGAAGCTTTCCGCCTTGCCGTCCGGTGCGCGCTCCAGGTCGCTGATCTTGAGATCGGCGAAGCCGAGTGCGGCGAGTTTCTTTGCCAGCGGTGGTGTTGGCTGACCTTCCTTGTCCAATGCGACCGATACCGGCAGCACCTTTTCGCGAATCGACTTGTCCGGCGAGCTGGCGCGCACGCTCGTGATCGACACCGCCAGGCGGCGCGGCGTGGCATACGAGGTTGCAACCGAATCGGTCTCGACAAAGCCGCGCGATTTCAGGCCATTGAAAATGCCGGCGGCGAAGGCATCACCCAGCTTCGCCAGTGCTTTCGGCGGCAATTCTTCGGTAAGCAGTTCGACTAACAGTGTTTGGTTCATAGTTTTGCTTCATCCCCATGCAGGCGGGAATCCAGTGGCTTCATGTTATTAACGACGCTGTGTTCCCGCCGGCCGTGCAGGCAGTCGCGGGAGTTGCGACTAGGCTGCCTTGCGCGGATCCCCGCACATCGGGAAACCAAGTTTTTCGCGAGACTCGAAATAGGCTTGCGCTACCGCTCTCGACAAATTGCGAATGCGACCGATGTAGGCGGCACGTTCGGTCACCGAAATCGCGCCGCGCGCGTCGAGCAGGTTGAAGGTATGCGCCGCCTTCAGGATCATTTCATAGGCCGGCAATGCCAGCGGCACTTCCAGCAGGCGCTTGGCTTCAGATTCGTAATTGCCGAACAGCGAAAACAAGAATTCGGTATTGGAATGCTCGAAGTTATAGGTCGACTGCTCAACTTCGTTTTGATGGAATACATCGCCGTAGGTCAGTCGCTTGGTAACGCCATGTTCTTCCCACTCCGTCCATACCAGGTCGTACACGTTTTCGACGCCTTGCAGGTACATCGCAAGACGTTCGATGCCATAGGTAATTTCACCAAGAACGGGTTTGCAGTCGAGGCCGCCGACTTGCTGGAAATACGTGAACTGCGTGACTTCCATGCCGTTCAGCCAGACTTCCCAACCGAGACCCCAGGCGCCCAGCGTCGGATTTTCCCAGTCGTCTTCCACGAAGCGCACATCGTTTTGCTTCAGGTTCAATCCCAGCGCTTCAAGCGAGCCCAGATACAAGTCGAGAATATTTTCCGGCGCCGGCTTCAGTACCACCTGATATTGGTAGTAATGCTGCATGCGGTTCGGATTCTCGCCGTAGCGGCCGTCTTTCGGGCGGCGCGAAGGCTGTACATAGGCGGCACGCCAAGGTTCGGGGCCGATGGCGCGCAGGAAGGTGGCCGTATGCGAAGTGCCGGCCCCGACTTCCATGTCGTAGGGCTGGAGCAGGGCGCAGCCTTGCGCATCCCAGTACTCTTGCAGCTTCAGAATGACTTGTTGAAATGTGAGCATCGTAAGATTGCCTTCGCCGCCAGACGGCGGTGTGAAGATGAATGGTGGAAATTCGCTAAAACCTTCGATTTTAGCGGGTTTTGGGGAGGGTATGCGGAATGTTGCGCTGGCTACGGCTGAAAATCCAGGCGGCGAAAAGCATTAAAAGTGCAGCAGAGACAACCAGCGTGTTGCCATACAGGCTATACGGTGTCAGGCCTCGGAAACCCTGTATGGTCGCGCTGAGCGTGCCGCGCTCAAACGGCGGCAGTTGAGCGATCACTTCGCCTTTCGGGTTGATGACGGCTGTCACGCCGGTATTGGTGGCGCGCAGCATGGGACGCCCGGTCTCGATCGCGCGCATTTGTGAAATTTGCAAGTGCTGTGGCAATGCCACCGAGTCGCCGAACCAGGCGATATTGGAGAGATTGAGCAGAATGGTCGCCTGTGGCACGCTGCCGTCGCGGCTGGCGCGCAGTTGCGCGGCGATCTCTTCGCCGAACAAATCCTCGTAGCAAATGTTCGGCAGCACCCACTGATCGCGCACGGCGAACGGCGCTTGAATTACGTCGCCGCGTGAGAAGTCACCGAGCGGGATGTTCATCATCTCGACAAACCAGCGTGCGCCAAGCGGAATGAATTCCCCGAAGGGCACCAGATGATGCTTGTCGTAGCGGTACGGCTTGGTAGCGGCAGGCGCCAGCCCTATCATGCTGTTGGCGTATTGGCGCGGGCCGTCGTGCACTGGAATGCCTAGCGCGATATGGCTGTTCGACTTGACAGCAAATGCTGATAGCGACTGCAGGTAATCCGGTGGCAACTGACTCGACAAGAGCGGAATCGCCGTTTCGGGCGTTGCAATCAGGTCGGCCGGCGCGCCAGAGATCATGTCGTGGTACAGCGACAGCGTTTCTTCGATACGTCCGGGTGCGAACTTCATTTCCTGCGGGACGTTGCCTTGCAAGAGGCGCACCGATACCGGCTGGCTGTGCGGAGCGGTCCAGTCAATGCTTTTCAAGCCAAAGCCGCCAGCCAGCAGTAACAATGCCAGTGCAAGTGACGATTTATGTGTCGGCAATAATGCCAGGCAGCCGGCAATCAAGGCCGCCAGCCATGCCAAGCCGTAGACGCCGACCACGGGCGCGAAACCGGCTAGCGGCCCGGTCGTATGCGCATAGCCGGAACTCACCCATGGAAAGCCAGTCAGTACCCAGCCGCGGGACCATTCGGCCAGTGCCCAGCACGCCGGAAAAAGAAGGAGCATCGCGGCGGCAGGTTGCAGCACCAAGCGCTGTTTCAACCAAGTGCTACCGCCCATTGCGAGCGCAGCAAATGCGCCGAGCACCACGCCGAGAAGAATCACCGCTAGCGCTGCCATCCAGCTCGGCAAGCCGCCGTAGTGATGCATGCTGATATACAGCCAGTGCACGCCGGTGACGGACCAGCCAAGGCCGTACATCCAACCTAGAAACGCGCTGCGCTTGAACGAGGACTCGCTTTGCACCAGTCGAAACACCAGGGCAAGGGTCAGGATTTGCAGCGGCCACCAGCCGAAAGGGGCGAATGCCAGCACATTCACCGCACCGGCGAGCAGGGCGGCGAGATAAGTGAGTGGCGAGGTGGAGGCGAAAGGCAGGCGAATTTTCACGCGGTCGGTTGGCGATCTTCTGTTCTGGTTACTTGCGGCCATAGTCGGCGACGCTCACCTACGGAGCCGCTGGTTCTTGTTTCGCTTCAGGATGCCGCGTCTACACGTGGTTCGGGCAGTTTCTCAACCAGCAGCACATGAACCTGCCGCGCATCGGCGCGCAGGATCTCGAAGCGCATGTCATCGATGTCGAATACATCGCCTTTACGTGGCACCCGTCCGAGGTGGTTGGCGACCAAGCCACCGATCGTGTCGACGTCCTCATCGGAAAATTGCGCCCCGAGTGCTTCATTGAATTGCGCGATTTCGGTCAGCGCCTTGACGCGCCAGCGCATTCGCCGTGCGCCATCCCTCACGGGCAGGATATTGTCTTCTGCTTCGTCGTAGTCGTATTCGTCCTCGATGTCACCGACGATTTGTTCGAGCACGTCTTCGATCGTGATCAGGCCGGCGACACCGCCATATTCGTCTACGACGACTGCCATGTGATTGCGGTTGGCGCGGAAATCGCGCAGCAGCACATTGAGCTGCTTCGATTCGGGAATGAACACGGCGGGACGCAGCATGTCGCGCACGTCGAATGATTCTTCCGCGTAGTAGCGCAGCAGATCCTTGGCAAGCAGAATGCCGATCACCTTGTCGCGGTCGCCCTCGACTGCAGGAAAGCGCGAGTGCGCAGTCTGCAGCACGAGCGGAATCCATTCCGCAATCGGCTTGTTGATGTCGACAACATCCATCTGCGGACGCGGCACCATGATGTCGCGGGCGGACAGATCGGATACCTGGAACACGCCTTCGATCATCGACAGCGCATCGGCGTCGATCAGATTGCGCTCATGCGCCTCGTGCAGAATTTCAAGCAGCTCGGCGCGATTTTCTGGCTCAGGGGAAATCAGTGCGGTCAGGCGCTCGAACAGAGACCGCTGCGGTTTGGTGTCAATGAACTTGGCACCACTAGGGTGATCTTGCATATGGCGGGAAGCCGTTGTGGAGGTGAGTATAAGCATACAACAAATGCCGGCCCGAGCTCAAAAAGACGGGGCTTGCATCTTGTTCAAAATCCAATATCAGGCGTAGGGGTTCGCTTCGCCGAGGCTTGCAAGAATTTCAACTTCGAGCTGCTCCATTTCCGCCGCCTCTTCATCGTTTTCATGATCATAGCCTTGCGCATGCAATACGCCGTGCACGACCAAATGTGCTGCATGTGCCTCGACCGATTTCTTTTGTTCGGCGGCTTCGCGCTGCAGCACATCGGTGCACAGGATGATATCGGCCTGCGTCACTTCGCTGTCTTCGTCTTCCGTATACGCAAAAGTCAGAACATTGGTGGCGTAGTCCTTACCGCGATAGTCACGATTGAGAGTTCGGCCTTCCTCGGCGTCGACAAAGCGAATGGTTAGCTCGGCTGGGGCAAACAGCGTCGCCTGCACCCAGCGCCGCAACTTGTTGCGGGGAACGGTTTCTTTCAGGCGAGGATCCGGGTACTGAACTGATAAAGACAGCTTATTTTTTTGCGACATTTCTGATTGGTGTGCTTCTTGTAGATCCGGCTGCTTCATAGGCGTCGACGATGCGGGCGACCAAGGGATGGCGCACGACGTCCGCGCTGGTAAAGTGGGTGAAGGCAATGCCGCGCACATCCTTGAGGATTTGCGCTGCGTCGACTAGGCCGCTTTTCTGGGTGCGTTGCAAGTCGATCTGCGTGACGTCGCCGGTGACCACGGCCTTGCTGCCAAAACCGATGCGCGTCAGGAACATTTTCATCTGCTCCGGCGTCGTGTTCTGCGCTTCGTCGAGAATAATGAAGGCGTGGTTCAGTGTCCGGCCGCGCATGTAGGCAAGCGGGGCAATCTCGATAACTTGCTTTTCGAACATTTTCTGCGTGCGATCAAAGCCGAGCAGGTCGTATAGCGCGTCGTACAGCGGGCGCAGATACGGATCCACCTTTTGCGTCAGGTCGCCGGGCAGAAACCCGAGTCGCTCTCCCGCCTCGACAGCAGGGCGCGTCAACACGATGCGCTTGACTGCATCGCGCTCCAGCGCATCGACTGCACAGGCAACTGCAAGGTAGGTTTTGCCCGTGCCGGCCGGGCCGACGCCGAAAGTCACGTCATGTTCAAGGATTGCCTTCAGGTAGTGATTCTGGTGAGGTGTGCGACCGCGCAAATCGTTACGGCGCGTCTTTAGCGTCGGGCCAACCTCGTCAACTTCAATTTCTTCCGATTTGGTTTTGCTGACTTCCTGCGTCACCGCGCGCTGTTCGACCAGCGCCAATTGCACATCCTCGACCGATATGGCTTTGTCGGCCTTCTCATAAAAGATTTCCAGCAACTCTGCGGCACGTGCTGAGTTGTTGCCGCTGATGATGAACTTTTCTCCACGACGAAAAATCGTGACATCGAGTGCAGCCGAAATCTGGCGCAGGTTTTCATCCATCGGTCCGCACAGATGCGCGAGCCGCTTATTGTCGAGCGGCTCAGGGATGAATTGTTGTGTCTGAGCAGGAATTTTAGTTTTCAAGATGAGTTGGTCGTATCGCTGAGATTCACTGTTTAATCACAAGTTCTCCGCGCAGCGAATAGTGAAAAGACTGCACGATGGTCACGTCGATGAGCTGGCCGATCAGACGCGCTGCATTTGGTCCGCCGTCGAAGTTGACCACGCGATTGTTTTCTGTGCGGCCCTGTAATTCGTTCGGGTCTTTCTTCGACGGGCCTTCGACCAGGATGCGCTGCACGCTGCCAATCATTTCCTGGCTGATCTTTTTCAAATTTGATTCGATCGTGGACTGCAGATGCTGCAAGCGTTTTAGTTTGACATCGTACGGCGTGTCATCGCTCAGGTTGGCTGCAGGCGTACCGGGGCGGGGGCTGAAAACGAAGCTGAAACTATTGTCGAAACCGATGTCATTAATCAACTTCATCAAGGCGTCGAAATCCGCATCCGTCTCACCGGGGAAGCCCACGATGAAATCGCTCGACACGGAAATGTCCGGACGCACTTCACGCAAGCGGCGGATGACCGACTTGTATTCGATCGCCGTGTAGCCGCGCTTCATTGCCGCAAGGATGCGGTCTGAGCCATGCTGCGCCGGCAAGTACAGGTGATTGACCAGCTTCGGTACCTTGGCATAGGTGTCGATCAGCCGCTGGGTGAATTCTTTCGGGTGGCTGGTGACGAAACGGATACGCTCGATGCCCGGAATCTCCGCGACATATTCGATCAGTAGCGCGAAGTCAGCGATTTCGCCGTCCATCATTTCGCCCCGATAGGCATTGACGTTTTGCCCAAGCAGCGTAATTTCCTTGACGCCCTGCGCCGCCAGGCCGGCCACTTCCGCCAGCACGTCATCGAAGCGACGCGACACTTCCTCGCCACGCGTATAGGGCACGACGCAATAGCTGCAATATTTGCTGCACCCTTCCATGATGGAGACGAACGCCGTTGCGCCGTCTACCTTGGCCGGCGGCAGATGATCAAACTTTTCGATTTCGGGGAAGCTGATGTCGACTTGCGAACGTCCGGTAGACCGGCGCTGGTTGATCAAATCGGGCAGGCGATGCAAGGTTTGCGGACCAAATACCACATCGACGTAAGGCGCGCGCTTGACGATCGCCTCACCTTCCTGAGAGGCCACGCAGCCGCCGACACCGATCACCAGATCCGGTCTGGCTTCTTTCAGTTCACGCAGGCGGCCGAGATCGGAAAACACCTTTTCCTGCGCCTTTTCGCGCACCGAGCAGGTATTCAGCAGGATCACGTCAGCGTCTTCCGGCGTGTCGACCTTGACGACGCCTTCCGCAGCATTCAGTACGTCTGCCATTTTGTCCGAGTCGTACTCGTTCATCTGGCAGCCGAAGGTTTTAATAAAGACTTTTTTCGGCATGAAAAATTATCGTTGCAGGGGATTGATCTGCTTTGCAATCGGCTCGATCGCTTCTTCCGGAGTCAGGATCCAGATTCGGTCGATTTCGCCCTGCGCATTTTCAGTGTAGTTGACGACAATGTCGGAACCGCGGATCGATGCGGGCATTTCAATCAGGTTGTTTTCGTTCCAGATGCGCGCACCGGGCGATAGCTGACGTGTCCTGCCTTCGATCACGATCAACGGATGCGGTGCCGGCGACATCTTGCCGCGTTTAGTCAGCGCCGGAAACGGTCTTTCAAATGCCATCGCCGGCAATGTCAGAACCGCAGAAAAACATATCATCAGGAAGGCTCGACGCCACATCGCATACCCCGTTTCGTCGAATCGCTGCCAGGCAGCGGGTGGATAAGGAAACTGCCCGGATTGCCGACCGATATCAGCCTGGTGCGGACCATGGTTTTAAGGCATGCCGTCCTCACGCGTGATCGGAACGGGAGCGGGCGGATTATAACATCGCTGCACTGCCTGCTTTGCGGCCATTTCAGCGGCTGACGCCCTCGGTTTTCCTGTGTCGGGAACCCTCCGCTGCCAATAACGCTTCCGCGCCGCTAATTCGTCGCGGGGTAATTATCAAAACAGCCACAAGCATCTGCTTTATTGCAGTGTCTTGCAATGTCTGCAATCTTCTTATCCCACGCTTGAGCATGTGTATTTGAACAAGCTTTGCCTTCTTTTCGTGCGGAAGTCGATGCCGCGGGCCACGGTCGAATCGCCTTGCACGACAGAAAGTAATTCACCGATCGTTGCCGAGCGGAGCTGATCTAAGTCAGCAATTGCGAAATTAGTAGAAACCATCAAGAAAAACCTATTGGTATTGCCTTCGGCGCGGGGTAATATTTCTTTGCGGCAAATAGCACGGCCGTACTATTATTAACTCCGGAGGCAATACAACATGAAAAAATTCTTAAACGCACTCATGCTCGCCACTTCTTTTTTGTCTGCGGCACCTAGTTTTGCGGCGGATCACGCGACTGCCGACGAGGCTGTTGCAATGGTCAAGAAAGTCATTGCTTACATTAAGGCGAATGGCAAGGACAAGGCAGTTGCCGAGGTCAATTCTCAGAAGGCCTTCATTGATCGTGACCTTTACGTGTCGATCGGCGATGCCAATGGACTAAGTCTGGCGAACGGCGGCAACCCGCGTATGGCGGGCAAGAATCTGCTGGAACTGAAAGATGTTGAAGGCAAGCCGTTCGTGAAAGAGGGAACCGAAATCCTGAAGCACAAGGAAAGCGGTTGGGTTGATTACAAGTGGCCGAATCCGGTATCGAAGCAGATCGAGCACAAATCGATGTACTTCGAAAAGGCCGGTGATCTGGTGATCAGCGCCGGCGTTTACAAGGGCTGAGATCGTTCGGCCGCGGCGCGAATGCACGATAAAAGGGGCATCGCAGTGTCTGCGTGATACCCCTTTGATTCACGTCATCGCTATGCCGTCACTTAGCCCCGTGCCAGTCGAAAAACGCCGCCCATTTCACTGGCACGCCAGGGAGCGGATGTCACTGGTATGGCTTTTCGTCCCACCACGGAAAGAATGAAGGCATATCCTGCGATACCTTGTTCGTAAAGCTGGCCGGACGTTTTTCAAGGAAGGACATTACCCCTTCCTTCGCATCGGCGGCAGCGCCGCGCGAATAAATGGCACGGCTGTCGATGCGGTGCGCATCCATCGGATGTTCCGCCCCAAGCATGCGCCACATCATCTGGCGCGTTAGCGCGAGCGATACCGGCGCGCAGTTATCGACAATTTCCCGAGCGAGTTTGCGCGCGGCGGGAAGCAACTCTTCCGGTTTGCATACCTGCTGCACCAGGCCGCCATCCAGCGCTTCCTGTGCAGAAAAGATCCGGCCCGTATAAGTCCATTCCAGTGCCTTGCTGATGCCGACCAAGCGAGGCAGGAACCAGCTGGAACATGCCTCCGGTGTAATGCCGCGGCGGTTGAAGACGAAACCGAAACGCGCCTCTTCCGAAGCGATGCGTATATCCATCGGCAGTTGCATGGTGACGCCGACACCCACTGCCGCGCCGTTGACGGCGGAAATCACCGGCTTGAGACATTCGAAAATGCGCAAGGACACGCGCCCGCCGCCATCGCGGACCGACTCATGGCTCCAGTCAATGTCGCCATCGGGCGTCAGCGGCGTGCCTTGCTTGTCGGGACGGTCTTCGCGTGCTGCATAGTCAAAAGTCTTGGCACCCGACGACAAGTCCGCACCGGCGCAATACGCGCGACCCGCGCCAGTCACGATAATCGCCCGTACTTCGTCATCCGCATCGGCTTTGTCGAAGGCGTCGATCAGCTCAAGCATCATCGGGCCGGTGAATGCATTGAGCTTGTCGGGTCGGTTCAGGGTGAGGGTGAGGATATTTTCGGAAACGTCGTATTTGATTGTCTCGTAGTTCATTATTTTTCTCATTTGTCCGGGTAGTGCGTGATGGGATGCTTAGCGCTTAACTTCCAGCATGATCTTGCCGATATGCGTGCTGCTCTCCATCAGCTTGTGTGCGGCAGCTGCCTCGGCCAATGGAAATACCTGGTGGATCACCGGCTTGCACCGGCCCGCGGCCAATGCCGGCCAGACTTTCTCTTGTAAGGCTTTGCCGATCGCGGCCTTTTCATCGATCGTGCGCGGACGCAGTGTCGATCCGGTGAACGTTAGGCGCTTGATCATGATGGGCAAGGCATCGATCTGCATGCTGCTGCCCTGCAGGAAGGCGATCTGCACCAGTCGGCCATTGAGCGCAAGCGCGCGCAAGTTCTTGTTGGTGTATTCCCCGCCCACCATATCCAGGATAAGGTCGACGCCGCGTTTTTCAGTGTGGCGCGCGAGTTCTTGCGAGAAGTCCTGTTCTCGATAATTGATTGCGAGGTCAGCACCGACCTTGCGACAGAAGTCCGCTTTGGCGCCACTGCCTACTGTGGTGATGACGTTGGCACCAAACTCCTTCGCGAGCTGAATTGCGGTCAAGCCAATCCCGCTCGAACCGCCATGCACGAGAAACGACTCGCCCGCCCGCAACGCGCCACGCTCGAACACATTGGTCCATACAGTAAAGTAATTCTCTGGAATCGCAGCGCCTTCCGCCATGTCGAGGCCATCAGGGATGGGCAAGCAATTGCTTGCTGGCGCGGTACAGTACTCGGCATAGCCGCCGCCCGGCGTCAATGCGCAAACTTTGTCGCCGACATTCCACATCGACACATCCGAAGCTTTTGCGACAATCGTGCCGGACACTTCCAGGCCCAGTAGCTTAGACGCGCCGGGAGGAGGGGGGTAGGCGCCCGCGCGTTGCAGTACGTCAGGGCGATTGATGCCGGCGTAGTGCACTTCGATCAGCACTTCACCGCTGTTGACCTGCGGCAGCGGCCCTTCATTTGTCTGAAGAATGTCGGCCGGGCCGCCGCTACCATGCTCTACATATCGCATCGACTGTTTGTTCATCGGTTTCCCTAGTAGTGAATTGAAAAGCTTAAGCCTTCGCAAGAAGCGAATCCAATGAATATTGTCGATATTCTGCTATTTAAGCCATTCATGGTTGTCGTCAACATCGATAACGATGCTCGGCATACATGGATTCGCATTCTAGACAATGACTGTCTCATGATGAGGCAGTGCTGAGCTTCCCTTGCGCTTCTTTAGCGGCAAAGTGCCAAAGTATTTATTATCTCCCGATCGCGTCGCTGCTTTTTCATGCACATCGCTTCGTCGATCGGTATGCGTCCCGGTACGGCGCTTCTCGGATGGGCGCCGACACCGGAAAGCCTTACTTCTGCAGCAGCCGCAGTACGGCCGCTGCGGCAGGTTCTGACGAGGCCGGGTTCTGGCCGGTGATGAGATTGCCGTCGACAAGCACGTAAGGTTGCCAATCGGGCCCCTTGCTGTAATGGCCGCCATTTTTAACTAATTCGTCTTCCACGAGGAAGGGTACGATCTCGCTCAGTTGCACTGCGGCTTCTTCGGTGTTGGTAAATCCGGTGACTTTTTTCCCCTGCACCAGCGGCGCACCGTCGCCCGTTTTCGCGTGACGCAGCACGCCCGGCGCATGGCAGACGGCCGACACCGGTTTGCCTGCCGCGTACATCGTTTCAATCAGCCGGATTGAATGCTTGTTTTCCGCAAGGTCCCACAGAGGTCCATGTCCACCCGGATAGAACACGGCGTCGAAATCGTCCGCTGCTACATCGGACAGATTGATCGTGTTGGCCAATGCCGATTGCGCAGCGGTATCTTGCTTGAAGCGGCGCGTTGCATCGGTTTGCGAGTCCGGCTCATCGCTCTTCGGGTCCAGCGGAGGTTGTCCGCCCTTAGGCGAAGCGAGCGTGATATCGACGCCGGCATCCTTGAAGGCATAGTAGGGAGCGGCAAATTCCTCCAGCCAGAAGCCGGTTTTTTTTCGCGTATTGCCCAACTGGTCGTGCGATGTGAGCACCATCAAAATTTTCATGTCATCTCCTTTTGTGCATCGTTGCAAGGGCAGCAGTGCGCATGTTCTGCACTGCTGTTTCCATCTGCTTTCTTATGCGGCGCGCTGTTGCAGCGTCGGGTAATCGGTGTAACCGTGCGCCCCGCCACCGTAGTAGGTCGTGCGGTCAGGCTTGTTCAGATCCGCGCCGGCGCGGAATCGTTCCACCAGATCGGGATTGGCAATGAAGGAGCGTCCGAATGCAATCGCATCGGCAATGCCTTGTTCGATCAGGGTGTCTGCTTCGGCCGCCGTGTAGCCGCCGCAATAGATGAGCGCGCCGGAAAATGCAGAGCGCAGTTGCGCACGGAAGGCGTCGGTCAATTCTGGTCCGCCGGCCCAATCCGGTTCTGCAATATGCAGATATGCGATGCCGCGCAGGCTGAACGCATTTGCCAGATACAAGGCGCTGGCCTCGGCCTCGGCGTCAGCAATGCCATGTGCGGCGAAATGCGGCGAAAGACGAATGCCGACACGGTCCGCACCCATCTCTTCGATCACGGCATCGAGCACTTCCAATGTCAGGCGGGCGCGATTTTCCAGCGAGCCGCCATAGGCATCAGTGCGCTGATTGCTGTTGGTCGAGAGGAACTGATGCAGCAGATAGCCATTTGCTGCATGGACTTCAACGAAGTTAAAGCCGGCACGCTTGGCGCGCACTGCAGCCTGACGATATTGCGCAACGATGCCCGGCAGCTCTTCCAGTGCCAGTGCGCGTGGCGTTTCGCACGGCACGTTGGCCGGTGTGCCGTCCGGTTGCACCACGAAGCACTGGCTGTTTTGCGCAAGCAATGCCGACGGCGCTACCGGTGCAGCACCATCTTCCTGCAGCAGCGAATGCGAGATGCGACCGACATGCCATAACTGCAAAGCCATATGTCCGCCTTTCGCGTGTACTGCTTCCACGACGTTTTTCCATCCGGCTTCCTGCGCATCGGTGTAGATTCCCGGCGTCCATGCATAACCTTGGCCTTGCCGCGATACTTGCGTCGCTTCGGTCACGATCAATCCGGCGGTGGCGCGCTGCACATAATATTCAAGATTGAGTGCAGTCGGAATGTCGCCAGGTTGTCCCGCACGTGAGCGGGTCAGTGGCGCCATCACGACGCGGTTCGGCAAGGTCTTCGTGCCGAGCGTGATTGGGGAAAGTAAGTTCTTTGCCATAGGATTCTCTCTTCGTAAGATATTAGACCGGTCGTCTAATTTGTGAATCAAAAAAATGGCGGACTTGCGCCCACCTTGCCATGTTCGATCGGATCATGCGTCGCCGAGCAGCCATTCGGTCTGTTGATAGGCAATGTTCAGCGCATCCATGTTCCGCTTGGCCTTGCCGCGCAGGGAGGCGCCCAGCCACATCGCATACAGTGATTCCGCGAGCGCTTCCGGGCTGTGAGTGATTGGGACGGTGCCGTCCTTTTGCGCAGCGAGAATCGCCTCTGCCACCAAACCGATCACGGTGTCCATGCCACTTGCCAGCGCTTCTCGCATCGGCTCCGACAAGTCCGATACTTCGGCTGCAAGCTTGACCGCAAGACAGGTGTCATGGCATTGACTTGACGCATGCACTTGCCGCCAGCCGTCAAAATACGCCAGCAACCGCGCCCGGGACGTCAGCGCTTCGTTGCCGAAGAGCGTACGCAAGCGGGTGTGGTAATTCTCAAAATAGCGCTCCAGCAGCGCGACGCCGAACCCCTCTTTGGATTGGAAGTAATGATAGAACGAGCCTTTCGGCACTTCGGCGGCACCGAGCAGTTCACTCAAACCCATCGCAGAAAAGCCACGCCCGAGGATCAGCCCCTCTCCGATGGAAAGAATCTTTTCTCGATTATCCTGATAGCGTGCGGTGCGTTCCATGATGAAGAATAATACTAGACCGGTCGTCTAGACGCAATGGACGCTCAAAGTTTGTTGTTAATTGATTAACAATCGGGCTGGAGAGGTACTTTGCCAGCTGAAAACAAAAAAGCCGCTGATTCTTTCGAATCAACGGCCTTCGGTATTTGGTGGTGATAGGTGGACTTGAACCACCGACCCCAGCATTATGAGTGCTGTGCTCTAACCAGCTGAGCTATATCACCAAAATAGCCCTAAATTATGCGGCTTTCGATAACGCCTGTCAAGATGCGGCGGATTGACGGCATTCAAATTTCCTTTTCATCACGCGTCTGCCGCACCGTGCGCAAGACATCAGCCGCCGAATCTGCTTTCACGCAGTCGACAATGATGCGGTCGGGCATCGAGCGCAGCCAGGTTATCTGGCGCTTTGCCAACTGCCGTGTGGCGGCGATTCCTTTGTCGCGCATGGTCGCAAAATCAACTGTGCCGTCCAGATATTCCCATGCCTGTCGGTAACCAACGCAACGAATCGACGGCAGACCGGGATGCAAATCGCCGCGCTTGCGCAGGCTTTCGACCTCGGCAAGCAGACCGCCTTCTCCAGTCTGCAGCATATTGTCGAAACGGGTAGCGATGCGCGCATGCAGCACACTGCGATCGGACGGCTCCAACGAAATAGGCAGTGTGTCAAAGGGCAACTCGGTCTTCGGTGCTTTGGCCAGCAGCGCGGACATCGGTTGGCCGGTGAGCTCAATAATTTCTAGCGCACGCTGAATGCGTTGCGAATCGTTCGGGTTGAGGCGTGCAGCGGATTCCGGATCAAGTTGCGCCAACTTCCCATGCATCGCTGGCATGCCGACTACGGCTGCCTCGGCATCCAGTCGCGCGCGCACGGCGGCATCTGCTTCCGGCAGCGCATCCAGCCCGTCGCGTAGTCCCTTAAAGTACAGCATCGTTCCGCCCACGAGCAGGGGCAAGCGGCCACGCCGAATGATGTCGGCAACGAGTCGCATGGCATCATTGCGGAACTGCATGACGGAATACGAATCGAGCGGATCAAGGATGTCGATCAGGTGATGCGGTACGCTGGCTTGTTCTTCCTTGCTCGGCTTGGCAGTGCCGATATCCATACCGCGATAGACCAACGCCGAATCGACAGAAATGATCTCGGATGGAATGTGTTGTGCAATTTCGAGTGCGGCTGCGGTCTTGCCGGACGCAGTTGGTCCCATGAGGGCAATCACCAGCGGTTTTTTCGTCATGGGTGTCATGCGGTCTTTGAACAGGGCGCCGGCATCACGCGCACTGCGCCGAAAATCAGCAAGCCCATTGTGCAAGCAATGATCGCCAGCGGATAGAGGGTGCCGTTATGTGTTGCGCCGACTACGGTGCCGACGGTAAATGCAATGCTCATGTAGAGCGCACCGATCAGGCCAGCAGCCGTGCCCGCCTGCTGCGGAAACGGGGACACCGCACCAGACTGCGCAATGGGAAAATTAATGCCATGCGCGCCCATGGTCGTGAACATGGCGGCAAGGACCAGCGACCAGTGCGCAAGGCCAGCGGAAACCAGAATCAGGAAACCTGCGCCGGATGCCAGCGACAATGCGCTGCCGATACGGAAGGTGTGGCTGGCGCCAAGTCGTGGCAGCAAGCGTCGGCAGACGATTGTACCGGCCATATAGCCGGAAACGCCGAATGCGAAGCAGTAACCGAACCATGCGGTGGGAACTTGCAAAACCCGGATCAATACAAACGAGGAGCCTGAAATAAAGGAAAAGATCGCGCCGTAAGACAAGGCACCGGGCAGTGCGTAAGCCCAGAACTCACGCGAGCCGAGGATGCTGCGATAGTTGATCATGAGGCCGGCGAACTCCGTGGCGCGCGGATCCTTGTGCAGATTGGTTTCAGGCAGGCGCCATGCGCTCAGTGCCATCACGCAGGCCGAAAAGAGGCCAAGTGCAAGGAATGCGGCGCGCCACCCAAAGCTCACCTGCAAATAGGAGCCGAGGATGGGACCGATAATCGGCGCCAGCGCCAGCCAGGTGCTTGCCTTGGCAAACACGCGCATGCTGTCTTCCGGTGCATAGGCGTCTCGCACGATGGCGCGTGCAATGATGACCGCCGAGCAGCAGCCCAACGCCTGCAGGAAGCGCGCAGCAATCAGCATCTCGATCGATCGCGACAAGCCACACAATGCGCTGGCGATGACATACAGCGCCAGTCCGCACAAAAGTACCGGGCGCCGCCCGAAACGATCGGATAGCGGACCGATGACCAGTTGGGCGCCGCCAAAGCCGATCACAAATAAGGACAACGTCAATTGCACGGTCGACGGCGGCACACTGAAAACACTCGCCAGCCCCGGCAGAGAGGCGAGATAAAGATCGGTCGACAAGGGCTGCAGCATCAGGAAGACGGTGATGAGAGGCAGCAGCGGCGCCTGCGCAAAGTGGGCGAGCGGATTGGTATGGGTGCTCACGCTGCTTATTGTCCGCGCAGGAACAACTTGTCGAGATCCGACAGTGCGAGCTGCACCCAGGTCGGGCGTCCATGATTGCACTGGTCGGCGCGTTCGGTTGCTTCCATTTGGCGCAGCAGGGCATTCATTTCCGGCAAAGTCAGTGCGCGGTTGGCGCGCACGGCGGTGTGGCAGGCCAGCGTGCCCAGCATTTCATTGCGCCGCTCAAGCAGCACGCGTGAGCCGCCGAATTCGCGCACATCGCGCAACACGTCGCGCGCCAGTGTCTGCGTATCGGCATTTTTGAGCAGCGCAGGAATCGCGCGCACGGCCAGCGTGGTTGGTGACAGCGCGTTGATGTCGAAACCGAGCGATTGCAGTGCCGCCTGGTTTTCCTCGACCGTGCCGACTTCAACCGGATCGGCATAGAACGTAATGGGGATCAGCAGCGGTTGCACCTGCAGCGCGTTGTCGTCGAGCGCGTTCTTCAATTGCTCGTATAGGATGCGTTCATGCGCAGCATGCATGTCCACCAGCACCAAGCCCTTGGTGTTCTGGGCGAGGACATAAATGCCATGGAGTTGTGCCAGCGCGAAACCGAGTGGAAATTCGTCGTCCGGCAGCGATTGCGCAGGTGACGTGGTGAACGCTTGTGAATGTGGCGGTACTTCGTGCGCATTGTCCGCAGCAGGCGATGCGGCAAATAATGCACCGTAATCCGCTGTCGTTTGTGCCACGCCAAGCCCGGACGAGAACTGCGCGCTGAACGAAGTCTGTTGCTGTTCGCGCATCCACGGTAAGGCACCCGACGGCGACATCATCGGTCCTGTTGCGGTGGCGCCGGCAGTCGGCGCGGTCTGCGCCAACGCACGGCTCACCGCATGGAAAACAAATTGGTGCACCGCGCGACTGTCGCGGAAGCGCACTTCAATCTTCGATGGATGCACATTCACATCAACCAGTGCGGGATCGAGATCGAGTCCGAGCACGTACGATGGATAGCGGTCGCCATGCAGCACATCCTGATAGGCAGCCCGTACAGCATGCGTGAGCAGTTTGTCGCGCACGAAACGACCGTTGACATAAAAGTACTGCGCATCTGCCCGCGCCTTGGACGCCGTCGGCAATCCAATGTAGCCATGCAGTCGCAAGGGGCCGGCCGCTTCGTCCAGTGGCAACCGTGCATTGGCGAATTCATTGCCAAGAATATAAGCGCTGCGTTTGTCAACTTCGCTGACATTCCAATGGTCGATGGTCTTGCTATTGTGCGAAAGCGAAAACGCCACATCTGGCCGCGACAACGCGATACGACGCACGACCTCGGCACAATGGCCGAATTCGGTCTGCTCCGACTTAAGGAATTTACGGCGTGCCGGCGTGTTGTAATACAAATCACGCACATCGATTGTGGTGCCAAGCGCACCAGATGATGGAATGACAGCGCCAGTCTGGCTGCCCGAAATTTCCCATGCATGCGGTTCACTCGCGGCGCGCGAGGTGAGCGTCAACTGCGCGACGGATGCGATCGATGCCAGCGCCTCCCCGCGAAATCCCAATGTGCCGACATGTTCGAGGTCGTCCAGCGACGCAATCTTGGACGTCGCATGGCGTGCCAGCGCCAGCGGCATCTGCTGCGGCGGAATACCACGACCATTGTCGGTGATCGCAATGCGCTTGACACCGCCTTCTTCCAATCGCACGGTAATGTGCGAGGCACCGGCATCAAGGGCATTTTCCAGCAATTCCTTGACCACGGCCGAGGGCCGGTCGACTACTTCGCCAGCGGCGATTTGCGAGATCAGATGGTCGGGGAGGGCCTGGATCGGACGAGCGGGAATGTGCGGTGCGTTCATGGAGCGATTATAGCGTCACAGGCTTCGGCGGCGCCTTTCCGACTGGCCGGCAGATTAATTGTATTAGTTTGTTCCACGTCTTAATTCGCGGCAAATCCCTGGTGTATGATTCCGCCGGAACAAACGGAGCAAGCATGGATTTCATGGACTTCCTCGGCATGGTGTTGCATGTCGACAAATATCTCGGCATGTTTATCGCGCAGTACGGCACCATGGTGTACGCGGTATTGTTTGCGATCGTGTTCTGTGAAACCGGCCTGGTGGTCTTGCCTTTTTTGCCAGGCGATACATTACTGTTCGTGGCTGGCGCATTCTGCGCCACCGGCGCAATGAACGAATGGATATTGATCGCGCTGCTGATCACGGCCGCCGTGAGCGGAAATACCGTTAATTACTGGATCGGTTCGGCGATCGGCCACAAGGTATTCACCCATGATTACCGATGGCTCGACAAGGATGCCTTGCGCAAGACGCACGCGTTTTACGAAAATCATGGCGGCAAGACCATCATTCTTGCCCGTTTCATTCCCGTGGTGCGGACCTTTGCGCCCTTTGTCGCGGGCGTGTCCGAAATGACCTTTGCGAAATTCCAGTTTTTCAACATCGTTGGTGCCGCTGCCTGGGTGGTTGGCCTGGTTGCCGCCGGCTATTTCTTCGGTAACATCCCGATCATTCGCGACCATCTCACGACGATTGTGCTGCTCGGTGTTGGTGCGGCTGTCATTCCTGTTGCACTCGGTGGCATGTGGAAGATTTATCGAAAGCTCTCAAGCAGCAAATGAACGGCTGGATAGATTTATATCTTTTCTGTCGCCCCGGAAAAATAAAAAGAGGCCGGACATCTCGGCCTCTTTCCACATTACGCCGAACACGTTTCTTAAACTCGTCGCTTTTCTTCGACGCGTTCCAGTTTACCGTGCTTACTTCTTCCATCGATGACGCGGTATCGTTCATACAGCTTGTGTGCGCTTTCGTGCGCGCCGCAAGGGCGGCGTTGCTCGACGCGATTTGCGAATGCGCTTGGAATGGTGCCGGTGACGATGTGCGTTGTGAAATCGGCATCGTCCACACGCCCTGTGCGCTTAATTATGCGGCGACGCCTTCAAGCAGGCCCATTTCGGCGCTCGACATGAGCTTGTCGATATCGACCAGGATCAACATGCGCTGGTCGACGGTGCCAAGGCCGATCAGGTAATCGGTGTTCAGCGCCGTCCCCATTTCGGGCGCCGGCTTGACCTGATCGGCTGAAAGTGTAATAACGTCAGACACGCTGTCGACCACCATGCCGACCACGCGGCCGGCGATATTGAGGATGATGACAACCGTAAACTGATCATAGGTGGGCGTGCCAAGATTGAACTTGATGCGCATGTCGACAATGGGCACGATGATGCCGCGCAGGTTCACGACACCTTTGATGAAGTCCGGTGCATTGGCGATGCGCGTCGGTTCTTCGTAGCCGCGCAGCTCCTGCACTTTGAGGATATGGATTCCGTATTCTTCCTTGCCGAGGGTGAACGCAAGGAATTCGTGCGGGGACACGGCTTGATCGGCCGTGTTGGCGGCCAGGGTAGCGGTTTGCATGATGCGTTTCCTTATGGGGGAAGATGCCTTGCGCAAAAGGCGGCTTCAATCGCTGCGGCACCGATTTGATTTATAACGAAAATTGCCAGTTTGCAATAAAAGAGTAGCAGACTCTTAAAAGAATGGCGACATCGCCATACAACGACGCCTAGTAGGCATCGCGTAACGCGAGGTCGGGACTTTCATGACGTAAAGCCTAATGGATCTTGTGCGGCGACTTCGGTCGCCGCTGGGATAATCGCCGGACCGCTCAGGTCATCCGGTTCTTTGCCAGTGGCGGATTCTTTGAGAAATATTTCCGGATGCCCTTGAGAACAGCGTCGGCCATCTGGTCCTGATACGCGTCGTCCGTCAGTTTCGATTCTTCTTCGGGATTGGAGATAAACGCCGTTTCGATCAGAATGCTTGGAATGTCCGGTGCCTTTAGCACCGCAAATCCGGCCTGTTCCACGCCGTTCTTGTGCAGACGGTTGATGCCGCCGATTTCGCCCAGCACGGCTTTACCCACCTTCAGGCTGTCGTTGATCTGCGCGGTGGTCGACAGGTCCAGCAGCACGCTCGCGAGTTGTTTGTCGTGCGACTTGATATTGACGCCGCCAATCAGGTCAGCGGCGTTTTCCTTGTTGGCTAACCAGCGAGCGGCGGTGGATGATGCGCCTTTTTCGGACAGCACGAAGACCGACGAACCTCGGGCGGTGGATTCGACCCAGGCGTCGGCATGAATCGAAACAAACAGGTCGGCCTGCACTTTTCGCGCTTTCTGCACGCGGGTATGCAGCGGTACGAAATAGTCGCCGTCGCGCGTCAGCATCACGCGCATGTTGGGCTGGCTTTCGATCTTGGCTTTCAGGCGCTTGGCAATCGCCAGCACGACATCCTTTTCCCGGCTGCCGGCACGCCCGATTGCACCCGGGTCTTCGCCGCCATGGCCGGGGTCGAGCGCAACCGTGATCATGCGGGTGAGGACGGGCGTTTTTTCTTCTTTGCTGTCGAGCTTGGCTGCCTGCACTTCCGGTTGGACGGGCAAGGGTTCCGGCTTGGCTTCCGCCACTGGCGGCTTGAGCTCGGTCGGCTTGTTCCATTCACCCTTCATGATCAGCGCAGCGATCGGATCGGGTGGATTGACCGGGTACAGATCGAAGATCAGGCGGTGCCGGTATTCGCCGATCGGCTGCAGCGTGAACACCTGCGGGCTGACTTCTTCCTTCAGGTCGAATACCAGACGCACCACGTTCGGCCGGTTCTGGCCGACCCGCACCTGCTTGATATAGGGATCGTTGGCCTGAATCTTCGCGACCAGTTGCTTGAGAGTCGGATTGAGCTCCAGGCCTTCAATGTCGACGACCAGACGCTCCGGATCCTTGACGATAAAATGGCTGACCTTGAGATCGCTGTCGTTTTCCAGCGTCACGCGCGTGTAGTCTTCCGCCGGCCAAACGCGCACGGCCATGATCTGCGCGGCATGCGAGGGGAGCGGAGCGAAAACGGATAGGAGAAGCGTGCCGCCGGCTTTGAGAATAGTGCGGCGGGTTCTTGAGCTTACAGATTTGGCGCGAATTTCAGACGATCGAGACATTGACAACCCTGGTCGGTCATTCCTTGCAATTCTATATCACGACCGTCGCCAGAGATGCTTAAAAGCACGTTTATGTCCGGTGCGGGCAACACGCCGGCTGCTTTTTCCGGCCATTCGATCACGCACACGGTGCTTTCATTGAAATGTTCGCGGAATCCGGCATCCAGGAATTCGTCCGGACCGGCGAGGCGGTACAGATCGAAATGGATGACCTCGATCCGTTTGCCACTCATTGATACGGTATAAGGCTCAGCCAAGGTATAGGTTGGGCTTTTGACATGGCCTTCGTGTCCGGCGGCGTGCAGCATTGCGCGTGTCAGCGCAGTCTTGCCTGCACCCAGATCGCCGTGCAAGTAGATTGTCAGGCCGGGCGCGAGCGCACGCGCCAACGAAGCGCCCAGCGCGGCGGTGCCGGCTTCGTCATGAAGGTGAGTCTGGAAGTGCTTCATCTCGTAAAATGGCTTCTTTATGGCGATATCAAATGTTTGCGGAGCTTCCGCCTGTCATGACTGTTCCCGATAACAATCTAACCGATCCGACCAAGCTTGCCGCGCTTGCCGTTGCCATTAAGGCATGGGGACGCGAGCTCGGATTTGCCGACATCGGCATTGCTGACGTGGACCTGTCGCACACCGAGGCCGGTCTGCAGGCTTGGCTGGACGCGGGGCATCACGGCGACATGGATTATATGGCAGCGCACGGAATGAAGCGTGCGCGGCCGGCGGAGCTGGTGCCGGGGACTATACGCGTGATTACCGCGCGTATGAATTACCTGCCGCGCGATACTGACACAGGCTGGCGCGAACAGGAAGAACGCCGTGCCGCCGATCCGCAGCATGCGACGATTTCGATCTATGCGCGAGGCCGTGACTATCACAAGGTTTTACGCTCGCGCCTGCAGCAACTGGCCGATCGTATCCGCGGCGAAGTTGGCGACTTCGGCTATCGCGTCTTTACCGACTCGGCGCCGGTGATGGAAGTCGCGCTTGCGGAAAAATCCGGTATCGGCTGGCGCGGCAAGCACACGTTGTTCCTCAATCGCGAAGCCGGATCGATGTTCTTTCTTGGCGAATTGTTCACGGACTTGCCGCTGCCGGTCGATGCACCGGGTGGCGCGCATTGCGGACAATGCCGGGCGTGCATCGATGTCTGCCCGACGCAGGCGATTCTCGGCCCGTACAAGCTGGATGCGCGCCGTTGCATTTCTTATCTCACGATTGAGCTCAAGGGCAGCATTCCGCTGGAATTGCGGCCGCTGATCGGCAACCGTGTGTACGGCTGCGACGATTGCCAGCTAATTTGCCCATGGAACAAGTTTGCGCAGCGTGCGACGTTGCCGGATTTCGATGTGCGCAACGCACTGGATCATTCAACAATGATCGCGCTGTTTGCATGGGACGAGGAAGAATTCAATGGCAAGCTGGAAGGGAGCCCGATCCGGCGCATCGGGCATGAGTGCTGGTTGCGCAATCTCGCAGTCGGGCTGGGTAACGCGTCCGTGCAGATGCGCGGCGCGCCGGAAATCGTTGCGGCCTTGCAGGCGAGAACGAGCCATCCTTCCGAATTGGTGCGCGAGCATGTCGCCTGGGCTTTGGCCCGGCACATTTAGCGCGCAAGTGCCAGCCAGATCGGCATCGTAAACACCGATAGCACCGTGCCCGCCGAAATCAGGAACGCGACGAAGGGCCCGTTACCGCCCATGCGTGCCGCAAGAACATAGGCGCTCGATGCCGTCGGCAGTGCACAGAACGCTACCGCGATTTGCAATTGCAATCCCTGCAATCCCATCCATGTACCGAGAAAATAACCGATTGCTGGCAAGGCGAGTAGTTTGATCGCGAGGAAATAAACTGCCAAGCCTTTCGCTTCATGCAGGCCGGACAGGCGCAAACCGGCGCCGACCGTCAGCAGGCCGACCGCGATCGAGGCGTTTGCCATGCGCGACAGCGTCGCACTGATGATCTCGGGCAGGTGAAATCCCAGCAGATTGAACGCCATGCCGGCGGCGGTGGCCATCAGCAGCGGATTCTTTGCCAGTTCCTTCAACAGCCCGCCGCCGCGATGCACCAGCGCGTGCACCGCCGCCATGTTGCAGATGGGCACGGCAAAGCCGATGATCAGCGCCATTAGGCTTGTGCCCTGTTCACCGCCCAGGCGCGAGGCGATCGCCAGCGCGATATAGGAGTTGAAGCGGAAAGCGGTCTGCACGCCCGACTCGAACATCATCGGTGGCGAACGGAACAGCAGCTTTGCGAGCCAGCCCAATGCGATGCCGCAGGCGACGGCAATGAGTGCCACCTGCAACATTTTTCCCGTGCTGCCGAAGTCGAAGGGCGTGCGCGCGGTGGAATAGAACAGCAGCGCGGGAAACAGAAAATAGTAGATCAGCTTTTCCAGTCCGCTCCAGAACTGGGTTCCCCAATCAGTGAAGCGCATCAGCAAAAAGCCGAGCAGGATGAGCGCGAAATCAGGAAAGAGGATGGTGGCGATGGACATGGAGCGGCAGCAAGGACACTACGAGGGCAAACCGGAATGGTACCGGGCTTTGCCCTTTCGCGTGCTGCATGTCATTTCAGCAGACGTGCCAGTTCCACCGCTGTCTTGACATTCATCTTGTCGAAAATATGGGCGCGATGCACTTCGACCGTACGCATGCTGATGCCGAGTTCGTCGGCAATCACCTTGTTCATCTTGCCCGCCAGGATCAGGTCAAGTACTTCGCGTTCGCGTATCGACAGGTTGCCGAGACGGGACTGAATTTCCGCCGATGCGCCGGCGTCGCATGAGGCCAGCAGGGCTTCTTGCACCCGGTCCATCAGCTTGTTGTCGTTGAAAGGTTTTTCAAAGAAGTCGAATGCGCCGCGCTTGAGCGTGTCAACCGCCATCGGCACATCACCGTGGCCGGTGAGGAAAATGACAGGAAGCCGTTGCGCCAGGCCGCGTGTGGCCAGCGTGTCGAACAGTGCGGGGCCGCTGATATCCGGCATGCGCACGTCGAGCAGCACGCATTCGCCCTGCGGGTCAAAGCTCTTTTTCGTATCCAGGGCAGCGAGAAAGGCGGCGCCATTGTCATACGTGCTGGTCGTGATTGCGCGCGAGCGCGCCAGCCAGGTAAGCGAATCGCGAATTACCTCTTCGTCGTCAACGATGTGCAGCATTCAGTCTCCTCGAGTCGCCGGATTCGATGAACCATCCGTTATCTTCGCAATTATAGAGACCTTCCCTGCTGATCCACTCAGAACTTTGCTTTCTTGCAATTACGCATCGGCTTTTTGTTCGGCCGTTGCGGTTTCCGCCACAGTCTCGGACAACACCGGCAGGGCAAATCGGAAGATCGTGCCGCCGGCCGGATTATTCGCATGGACCAGCGTGCCGCCATGGAACTCAACGGTCGTGCGGCAAATGTTCAGTCCCATGCCCATACCTTCGGCCTTGGTGGAAAAGAAGGGCGAGAACAGGCGCTCGGCGACCTCTTGCGGAATGCCGTGTCCCTGGTCGACAACGGCAATGACCACGCTGGGCTGCGCGGCCGCATCGTTTTCCAGTGACGCGACGATGCGCAGGATGCGCCGTTCGGGCGCGACGTTCTGCATCGCCTCAATGGCGTTGCGGGTGAGGTTCAGAAGCACCTGCTCCAGCATCACGCTGTCGGCCAGTACGCTGGGCAGGTTGGGCGCGATCTGCACCTGGGTAGCCACAAAGAACTGACGCGCCTGCAGTTCAACCAGCGGGATGACGCCGTCAATCAGGGCTTGCACGGTGATTGGCTCCCGGCTGGGCTCGCGCCGCTTCACAAAGGTATGCACGCTGCGGATGATTTGCCCGGCGCGCTGTGCTTGGGTGCCGGCTTTTTCCAATGCAGGCTTGAGCATGTCGAGGTCGAATTCGTCGCCGAGCGCCGCCCGGTTGTCGATCATGTTGAGCGCGCCCGTGGTATAGCTGGAAATTGCCGCCAATGGCTGGTTCAGTTCGTGCGCGAGGGTCGATGCGATTTCGCCCATGGTGGCGAGGCGAGCGCTGGCCTGTAGTTTTTCCTGTTGGCGCCGGTTCAGGTCTTCCACCTGCTTGCGGTCGGAAATGTCCAGAATCGATCCCATCCACCCGGTTTGCCGTCCGCTGTCATCGACCAGCGGCGACTCGAAAATCAATACCGGGAAGCGTTCGCCGTCGGACCGCTGGAAAATGGTTTCAAACTGTGGCGTGACCGTTCCCGCAAGCACTTGGGTAAAGCGTTGCTGGTATTCATCCATGGCTTCCGGCGCCCAGTAAGCCATCGGTGGCGATCTGCCGACCAACTCTTCCGCCGGGATGCCGACCATTTCGCAAAAGGCGGGATTGACGTAGGTAATGCGGCCTTCAAGATCGCGCGCGCGCAAGCCTGTCATCAGCGAATTTTCCATTGCGGTACGGAACGACACCTGGTGCCGCAACGCGCCTTCGGCAGCAAGGCGGCGATTGATGTCGCGCCATAGTGCCCACAGGCTCCACAGCAGGCCAAGCGACAGCGCGATCACGGAGGCGACAAGCAGGCTCGGCAACAGTTTCGGCTCGCTCTTGACGCTGTTGGTGGAGAGGGTCAGTGCGGCACCCGGCAAGTCGAGCGCGCGGCGATGGGTGTATACGCTTCGGCCGGGGCCGCCCGCCGCTCGCTTGTCGATCACGATGTCGTCCTGATCGGTCAGTGCAATCTCGTTGTCCTGTGCAAACCACCACGGCACCATTTCGTTCAGGATGCTCGACAGTGAATAGGTTGCCACGAGACTACCGAGATACTGGTCGCCGATGAGAAGCGGCACATGGTAATCGAGCAAGATCGGTCCCGACGTTCCCGGCATTGCGGCCGGGTGGCTGTACAACCCTGTCTTGGATTCCCGTGCTTGTTCGGCTGTCATCCGAGACTGGGTGGAATACTCATTGAGCGATATCGCTGAGTCGTCGGACGACATGATCATCTTGCCGTCCGCATCGAATCGGACAATCCGGGTCAGCTCGCGGTTATTGCGGATCATCGTCACCAGCCTGTCGCGCAAACGTGTGTCGGTCAAATAGCCGGCGGTCACTTCACTGGCGATCGTGCGCAAATTTTCTTCATTGCGGCCCAGCTGAAAACGGATGGTCTGCTCTACCCATAGCGTGTCGGCAATCAGCTGTTCCTGGCGCTCGTTGGCTTCCATTCTTTGGGTCTGCCACGGCAGCCAGAGGAGAGTCGACAGGAACAGGAAGACCAGCAGGATAGGGAGCAGCCAGCGCCATGCTTGGCGGCGTGTGGGGAAAACCACGTTGAATTTCTGACTAAGTCTCTTGATGATCATGGATGCAGCGCAAGTTGCGATATCCGTTCAGTGTAGTGCAACCGCAGCCAGTAACGGATTGGACTTAGTTGTGGTTAACCACAGTTGTTTAGGCAGGGCCGGGGTTGGACAATGAATACTACAGAAAAAGAAATTCTGTTGTTCGAATCCTAACAAACTGGAGACACGCATGAAACTGAAAGCCCTGGTTTTTGCAATGACCGCCGCAGCCGTGATGAGCACCAATGCCTTCGCGCAGGCACCTATCGTGATTAAATTCAGCCACGTCGTCGCCAACGACACGCCGAAAGGCAAGGCTGCCGACCGCTTCAAGGAGCTTGCTGAAAAAGCAACCAAGGGTCGCGTGAAGGTGGAGATTTATCCGAACAGCACGCTGTACAAGGATAAGGAAGAACTTGAAGCGCTGCAACTCGGCGCCGTCCAGATGCTGGCACCGTCGCTCGCCAAGTTCGGCCCGCTCGGCGTGAAAGAATTTGAAGTATTCGACCTGCCTTATATTTTCCCTGGCAAAGACGTGCTGACCCGCGTCACCGAAGGTCCGATCGGCAAGGACCTGATGAAGAAGCTGGAGCCGAAAGGCATTACCGGCCTCGCATTCTGGGACAACGGCTTCAAGGTCATGTCGTCCAACAAGCCGATGAAGTCGCCGGCCGACTTCAAGGGAATGAAAATGCGTATTCAGTCGTCCAAGGTTCTGGACGCGCAAATGCGCCAGCTTGGCGCCAATCCGCAGGTGATGGCTTTCTCCGAGGTGTATCAGGCCTTGCAGACGGGCGTCGTCGATGGCACAGAGAATCCGCCGTCCAACCTCTACACGCAGAAGATGCATGAGGTGCAGAAGCATGTGACGATTTCCGACCACGGCTACCTCGGTTATGCGGTGATCGTGAACAAGAAATTCTGGGATGGCTTGCCGGCGGATATCCGCACCGCACTGGAAGGAGCGATGAAGGATTCAACCAAGTATGCAAACGCCATCGCACAACAGGAAAACGACAAGGCCATGGATGCTGTGCGCAAGTCCGGCAAGACCGAAGTCTACGTGCTGAACGACAAGGAAAAGCTGGAATGGCGTCGCGCTTTGCTGCCGGTGCAGAATTCCATGGCAGGCCGTATCGGACCTGAACTGGTTACAGCGGTCAACAAGGAAGCGGCAGCATTGGGTTACAAGCAGTAATCAGCAACGCAGGGAGAACAGGCGCGACGGATGCTTGATGTCCGTTGCGCTGTCAAACGGGGCAGCAGCAAGTGCGCCCCGGACAACAAGGAGAAGACATGAAATTCCTCGATCACCTGGAAGAATGGTTGATCGCATTTCTGATGGCGGCAGCGACGATTGTGATTTTCATCGCTGTTGTGCATCGATATGCCTCCGGAATGCCTATTCCGGGTCTGCAAGATTGGCTCATTCAATTGAATACCAGTTGGGCGCAGGAAATCACCATTTACATGTTCGTGTGGATGGCCAAATTCGGCGCAGCCTACGGTGTCCGTACCGGCATTCACGTCGGTGTCGACGTTCTGATCAATCGCATGAACACGCCGTGGCGCAACAAGTTCGTTATCTTTGGCCTGCTCGCCGGCGCCTTGTTTACCGGCATCGTTGGTACGCTCGGTGCAAGCTTTGTTTATGAACTCAGCCATACAACCAGTACGTCGGAAGTGCTGGAAATTCCGATGTGGATGGTGTATTCCGCTGTTCCGCTTGGCTCCTACCTGATGTGCTTCCGCTTCCTGCAAGTGACCTGGGGCTTCATCAAGACCGGTGAACTGCCGAAGCATGACCACTCGCATGTCGAAGGTATCGAAGAAGAAGACATTCACGGAGCAAAAGTATGAACGCGCTAATTATCTTCGTCCTTTTGCTGGTGCTGATGCTGACCGGCATGCCGATCTCGATTTCGCTCGGCCTAACGGTATTGACCTTCCTGTTCACCATGACCAATGTGCCGATCGAATCGGTCGCGCTGAAGCTGTTCACCGGCATCGAAAAGTTCGAGATCATGGCGATCCCGTTCTTCATCCTTGCGGGTAACTTCCTCACGCACGGCGGGGTGGCGCGGCGCATGATCAACTTCGCCACGTCGATGGTCGGTCACTGGCACGGCGGTCTCGCACTGGCTGGCGTGATGGCTTGCGCGCTGTTTGCAGCCGTGTCCGGTTCGTCGCCGGCAACCGTGGTGGCGATCGGCTCGATCATCATGCCGGCGATGGTACGCCAAGGTTATCCAAAGGGCTTCGGTGCCGGCGTGATCACCACCTCGGGTGCACTCGGTATCCTGATCCCGCCGTCGATCGTGATGGTGATGTATTCGGTTTCCACCAATACCTCGGTTGGCAAGCTGTTCATGGCAGGCGTGATTCCCGGTTTGCTGCTGGCCTTCTTGCTTGGCTTGACCACCTGGTATCTGGCACGCAAGAAGAATTATCCGCGCATGCCGAAAGCAACATGGAGCCAGCGTTTTGCCACCTTCCGCAAGAGCGCCTGGGGCCTGCTGCTGATCGTGATCGTGATGGGCGGTATCTATACTGGTATCTTCACACCGACTGAAGCAGCGGCGATGTCGGCAGTGTATGCCTTCATCATCGCGGTATTTGTCTACAAGGACATGGGCCTGAAGCAGGTGCCCAAGGTCTTGCTGGACTCCGCGTCGATGTCTGCCATGCTGCTGTACATCATCACCAATGCCGTGTTGTTCTCGTTCCTGATGACCAGTGAAAACATCCCGCAGGCAATGGCAGGCTGGATCATGGACAAGGGCTTCGGCGTCGTCAGCTTCCTGCTGGTGGTGAACATCCTGTTGCTGCTGGCCGGTAATGTGATGGAGCCGTCGTCCATCGTGCTGATCATGGCGCCGATCCTGTTCCCGGTCGCGATGACGCTGGGTATCGATCCGGTGCACTTCGGTATCATGATGGTGGTGAACATGGAAGTCGGCATGTGCCATCCGCCAGTGGGCTTGAACCTGTATGTGGCGTCAGGGATTACCAAGATGGGGATTTCAGAGTTGACGGTGGCGGTCATGCCGTGGCTGTTGACCATGCTCGGATTCCTGCTGCTGATTACTTACGTGCCGCAGATTTCGCTGTGGTTGCCAAACCTGGTTTATCAGTGATATCGCATCTTCTCGGCTAAGCGGGGCGCGTTGAAAAACGCGCCCCGTTTTTTTTGCGCTGCCAAGAAGCCATTTCGGTAACGCCCTATTGCGTTTTGAAAGGATACTGAAAGTCTGATTCTGCTAAGCTGTCACGCTTGTTCGAGCTTTTCAGGATAGTCATGGACTTTGGTAATCCCCAATTTTGGGTGGCGGTTTTGCAGATCGTCGCCATTGACGTTGTGCTCGGCGGCGATAACGCTGTCGTCATCGGATTGGCGTGCCGCCGTCTTCCGGTCCAGCAGCGCAAGGTCGGCATCCTGTGGGGCATGGTCGGCGCGATTGGCTTGCGCATTGTCCTGATCCTGTTCGCGGTAACACTACTGTCGGTTCCTTATCTCAAGCTGATCGGCGCGGCATTGCTGCTGTGGATTGGCATCAAGCTGCTCTTGCCGGAACCGGACGAGGGCGGGCACAAGATTGAAGCCGGTGCCACGCTTGCCGCCGCCATTAAAACGATCATCGTTGCCGATGCAGTCATGAGTCTGGATAACGTGATCGCGATCGCCGGTGCCGCTGGTGACAGCAAAGTACTGATCATCTTCGGCCTGCTTCTCAGTATTCCGATCATCATGCTGGGCAGCCAACTGGTCATCAAGCTGATGGACCGCTTCCCCGTCGTTATCGTGGCGGGCGGTGCATTGCTCGGCTGGATTGCCGGCGGCATGGTGGTCAGTGACGTAGCGGTCAGTGAATGGTTCAAGACAGCGTTGCCTGCGTCCAAATGGATCGGTCCCGCCGTCGGCGCCTGTGTCGTGGTGGCTACAGGAAAATGGCTGGCGTCGCGGGCTGAAGCGCGTGATACTGCGCTGGAAGACCTGACGGCGGAAAATCGCTCGGACGAAAGTCGGCCTGCCAAATAAGGCAGCGCGACGGACGTTCAGGCAGGTTCAATATTTCTCTCGGAGCATGGTGATGTGGAAAGTCTTGTTGGCAGTCGATGGTTCTGAAAACGCGCTGCATGCAGTTGCGCATTCAATCAAGCGCGGCGCCGCGGCTAAAACGGAATATCTGGTCCATCTGGTCAATGTGCAGCATCCGCTGCACGGTGGCATCAGCTCCTTCATCGATGCCGGCCAGATCAAGCAGTACCATCAGGAAGAAGGCATGAAGGCCCTCGCCGGTGCGCGTCGCATGCTCGACGAGGCCGGTGTGCCTTATCAATATCATTTGTTCGTCGGCGAGCCCGCCGAGGTCATTGCGCGCTATGCCAGGGAACAGGCGTGCGACGAGATCATCGTCGGTACGCACGGGCAGAGCGGGCTGTCCAGCCTGTTCATGGGCTCGGTCTCAACCAAAATCGTGCACTTGTCCGATGTGCCGGTGTTGCTGGTCAAATAAGATTTCCTGTTGTCCGACGGGATTGGCGATCGGCGTAAGAATCGACATAAATAGCGATGTAAAGGCGACCTAGGAAGCGGCGTGTTCGGGAAACCGACACGCCGCTTTTTTATGCGCGTTTTGATTTATCCTAACGGGATGAATGCTTCTCAAAATACTGCGCTGTTTTCCGCTATTGTCGAAGCCCCTTTTGGTGCAATCGGAATACGGACCGAGCCCGGCATCATTCGCGAAATGGTGTATCTGCCGCGCAGCTTCAATGAAAAGGCGCCGTCTGATCAACTATCGGAACTGGCCGCACGCCAAGTCGAACGCTACCTGAGCGAACCGGATTTCCGTTTTTCACTACCGCTGGCCGAGGTCGGCACCGTTTTCCAGCGCAAGGTATGGGGTGCGATCGCCGCCATTCCGCGTGGCGACGTCCTGACCTACGGACAGGTCGCCAAGCAGATCCGTTCAGCTCCACGCGCCGTCGGGCAGGCTTGCGGCGCGAACTGGTTTCCGCTGATCATTCCCTGCCATCGGGTAACCGCCTCCGGTGGAATAGGTGGTTTTTCCAACCAGGACGATGGAACCGGCTTCCACCTTGGCGTCAAACGCTGGCTTTTGAGACACGAAGGCGTCAAGGGTTTTGAATGACCGAGGCACCGACCGTGAACCAGGCATCGATTGACGAGTTCTGCGATACCTTGTGGCTGGAAGATGGACTCGCAAAGAACTCGCTCGATGCTTACCGGCGTGATATGACCCTGTTCGCCGACTGGCTGCAGGACGAGCGCGGCAAGAGCTTGCTGGCCGCGCAGACCGACGACATCAACGCCTACTTTGCGGCGCGCCACGGCAACACCAAGGCAAGCTCGGCCAATCGCCGGCTGGCGGTACTGAAACGGTTCTACCAGCTCGCATTGCGCCAGAGCCGGGTAAGCGTCGATCCCTGCTTGAAAATGAAGTCCGCCAAGCAGCCGCCGCGCTATCCGAAGACGCTTTCAGAAGCGCAAGTAGAAGCCTTGCTCGGTGCGCCCGACGTCAACACGCCGCTTGGCCTGCGCGACCGCACCATGCTGGAACTGATGTATGCCAGCGGCTTGCGGGTGTCGGAACTGGTGTTGCTGAAGTCCATCGAAGTTGGCATGAACGAGGGCGTACTGCGCATTACCGGCAAAGGCAGCAAGACGCGCCTGGTGCCTTTCGGCGAGGAGGCGCGCGCATGGATAGAGCGTTACCTGAAAGAAGGCCGTCCGGCGATTCTGAACGGACAAGCGGACGATGCCCTGTTTGTCACGGCGCGCGGTGGTGCGATGACACGCCAGATGTTCTGGACCCTGATCAAGAAGCATGCACTGCATGCCGCCATCAATGCGCCGCTTTCACCGCATACGCTGCGGCACGCGTTTGCAACGCATCTGCTCAACCATGGCGCTGATTTGCGCGTGGTGCAGTTGCTTCTTGGGCATGCCGATATTTCAACCACGCAAATCTATACACACGTTGCGCGCGAACGCTTGAAGGCGCTGCATGCGCAACACCACCCACGTGGCTGACGCTTCGCACGGACCGGAACGGCGATGAAAATCTTGTTGAACATTATTGGCAGCATTGCGGTTGTACTGGCCATCCTCGGCGTATTCCTGCCTTTGCTTCCTACCACGCCATTTCTGTTGTTGGCGTCGGCCTGCTTTGTCAGGGGATCCGAACGCATGCACCGCTGGTTGCTGAACAATCGGGTGTTCGGTGAATACCTGCGCAATATCGAAGGCCGCCGAGGCATGCCGCTCAGGGGGAAAGTCATTACCTTGCTGGTGCTGTGGATATCGCTCGGCTATTCCATGTACACAGTCAACCCGACGTTTCTCAAGCTGCTTCTTGGCGCTATTGGCATCGGTGTCACGACCTTCCTGCTGCGCATGAAAACGCTGGAGCGAACAGTGCAGGAATGAAAGGAGCAAGACATGATTACCAGGCTATGGCGCGGCTGGACCAGCATCCAGAATGCCCCTATTTACCAGAATCTTCTGCTGACAGAAATTTTCCCTGGCATAGAAGGTCGCAAGGTGCCGGGTTATCGCGGCATATCCCTAATGCGTCGGGAGCTTGAGAACGAAGTCGAATTTGCAACCGTCATGTGGTTCGACTCCATTGACGCCGTCAAGGCTTTCGCCGGCGAAGACTACGACGTTGCGGTTGTGCCGCCGAAGGCGAGGGCAGTGTTGTTGCGTTTCGACGGTACGTCTGCGCACTATGACACGATCGTGGCACCGGCTGGAATGGTTGGCGCACCAGATTGAAGCGCGATAACGCTGCAGGCTCCTTCGCATCCCGCCACCGCGCATTCAAAACTGAGAATCGACGCATAAAACCCTTGCTGAATCTCAATTCGCGATGGCGCAGGAATTGCTACATTGCATTGATCGCGTTTTGGGAGTCACCATTATGGAAAGCTTGCGTACAGTCGGGTATGTGGTTCTGGTCGTTGGTACCTTTGCTGCCACGTATCTGGTTTCACACGTTTAGTATCTGTCATCCGTTACGATTGACGGCAACTGCACTCGTGGCATTGCTGTGGTTGCCTGCTGCGCGGGGCGCGGAAAATGTCGCGCTGAAGAACTGGTTCGATGATCCGTTTTTTCAGGTTGGCGATGACATTTCCCGCTGTCCGGTGCCGCTCGGCCCGTTCTTGAGCGAAGCCGAGATGAGAGGCGAGGCGCATTCCCGCGTAGAGCGCGGCACCAGTTGCTGGATGGCCGGGCAGTGCGCGCAGCCCAACGCTTATCTTTATGACAAACAGATCGCTGATGCGGTACGTGCGCGTGCTGGTGCAATGAAAAATGCCAGTATCTGGATCACGGTGAAGCGACGCTTCGTTTGGGCCGAAGGCTGTGTGACTGACGCGGAACAAGCCGACGAACTGGCCGCCTTGCTGAAAGCAGTGCCGGATGTGGAACGCGTTTTCGTCAATGTGTTGGTAGGTGCATCCGGCAAGCCGCCTTATCCGGTCCGGCCAGCGCAACGCAACGGCCGCTGAGCGTGCTGCCTCGGCTGAGCAGTTGCAGGCCGATGGACGGTCCTTGATGCTAACGATTCATGCCGTGCGGAACAGTGTTCGCCCACCACAGTGTTGCAGCCGGGGGCGCAAGTAGCGCACACAAGCGCATATAAAAAACAAAACACCAATAAAAAACGGGCCGCATAGTGCGGCCCGTTTTCATGTGCGCTGCGCTGCGATTACTTGCGTGCGCGGCTTGCGGTCTTGTCGGCAGCTTGCGAGAACTGGCTGACAGCCGTATTCATGTTGGCTTCCATCACTTCGACTGCCTGCTTGGTGCTCTTGCTGAACTGCTCGTAGCCTGCATTGGCATTGCCGATCGCGGATCGCACGATGGCGATGACGTTCTCGGAACCAGCCGGTGCATTCTTCGATACATCTTCCACCAGTGCGGACACCTTACGGCCGGCTTCAGCGATCTGCTCTTCAGCAGCACGGGTGAATTCGGCTTGTGCGCTGGTAGCGATGCCAGCCAGATGACGGCCATAGGCGATTGCCTTGGCTGCAGTCGGCTGTGCCTGGGCTGCGCTCAGGGAAAAGAACTCTTGCGGATCCTTGGCGGTCAGCAACTGCTTGGCTGCGATCGACGAATCTTCCAGCGATGCCTTGGCGACATTCAGGTTCAGGTCGACGACCTTTTCCATGCTCTCAAAAGCCTTGCTGGTCAGGTTGGTGAAGAGTGCGAGTTGCGCTTCGAGGTTGGTCTTGGCAACGGTAGAAAACTGCTCGGGAATATTAAACATGGACTGCTCCTGAAAAATGGTTGAAATCGGGAAGGCAACACCCAACAACACTGAATTCATTTATTGTGCGCCGCAACAATTCCTATTCTAAGGATCTGCGCGGGCATGTCAAGAGATTTTTTGTGCAGTGCACAAAAAAGTTTGTGTGATGTTGAAATGTCACAAATTTGTTGCCTTCTGGAAGGCAACCGCTCAGCTTGCGACACGCGTAATCCATCTCATGCCTGTTCGCTGCGGCATGGCAAACGTAGTGATTCTTTTAACATACGCCGGCCATGACATTCTTAGTCGGGACTGCCGAACGATAAGTTCATTGATCCGCCTTAAAAGCCCGTCGGCAGGGTGCTTCCAATACCCGTCATTTCGAGCGATGCAAAGCCGGTTTCTTGCTGCATAATGTCGACCAAATTTTAAGCTTTCACCATGGCAAAGAAAGAACACGTTTCAGAAACACCCGCCACGCAGTTCTTGCGCAAGCAGGGCATTGCCTTTTCCGAGCATCCCTACACGTATGAAGAACATGGCGGCACTGCCGTGTCGGCGCGTGAGCTGGGCGTGGACGAACACCAGGTGGTCAAGACGCTCGTCATGCAGGACGAGGCCGCCAAGCCGCTGATCGTGCTGATGCACGGCGACCGCAAGGTGTCGACCAAGAATCTGGCGCGCCAGATCGGCTGCAAGTCGGTTGAGCCCTGCAAACCGGACGTGGCCAATCGGCATTCCGGCTTTCTGGTCGGCGGCACGTCGCCCTTTGGCACCAAAAAACGCATGCCTGTTTATGTTGAGGAAAGCATCCTCGCCTTCGACAAAATCTATATCAATGGCGGCCGCCGCGGTTATCTGGTCGGCATCGATCCGAAGGTATTGATCACGGCACTGACGGCGAAACCGGTCAGCTGCGCGCTCGAAGAATGAAGTTACTTTGAAGGAAAAAGAATGAATACACTGTTGTTTGCGGTCATCGCTTACCTGATCGGATCGGTGTCCTTTGCCGTCGTCGTGAGCAAATTGTTCGGCCTGTCCGATCCGCGCACCTATGGATCGAAAAACCCCGGTGCGACCAATGTGCTACGTAGTGGCAACAAGGCGGCTGCAGCCTTGACCTTGCTGGGCGATGGCGCCAAGGGATGGTTCGCGGTATGGCTGGCGCAACATTATGCGGACCGCTTCGGTGTCGGTGATGTGGGCATTGCGCTGGTGGCGATCGCAGTATTCCTCGGGCATTTGTGGCCGGTATTCTTTCGGTTTGTCGGCGGCAAGGGTGTGGCAACCGCGCTGGGCGTCCTGCTCGGTCTCAACGGCTGGCTCGGACTTGCCACATTAATCACTTGGCTGGTAATCGCCTATGCCTTCCGCTATTCCTCACTGGCAGCGTTGGTGGCGAGCGTGTTTGCGCCTTTCTATTATGGACTGCTGTTTGGTTTCGATGGCATCCTGCTGGCAGTGCTGGCGATGAGCGCGCTGCTGGTTTACCGTCATCGCCAGAATATTGGAAATCTGTTGGCCGGCAAGGAAAGTCGGATTGGCAGCAAGAAGAAGTAGTCTGAACCGCTGCGCGTCAGCAGTGCATCAGATGGCGCGCAATTCATCCAGCGGCCAGCGCGGCCGCACATTAAAAGCGTAGTCGCGCTTGGCGGCATCCGGATTGATCTGCAGCCGCATCGCGCCGGCAAATGCAATCATCGCGCCGTTATCGGTACAGAATTCCAGTTCAGGATAAAACACACGGAAGCGCCGTTTGGCCGCCGCGGCATTGAGGGCTTCGCGCAACTGCTGGTTGGCGCCGACGCCGCCTGCAATGACCAATCGTTTCATGCCAGTGTGCTTTAACGCCGACAGGCATTTGGCGACGAGCACATCGACGATCGCATCGACGAAGGCACGCGCAATGTTCGCCTTGTCCTGTTCGCAAATGTTCGCAGTCTGCTTTTTCACCAAGGTCAGTACCGCAGTCTTCAAGCCGGAAAAACTGAAGTTCAGATCCTTGGAATGCAGCATCGGGCGCGGGAGCTTATAGGCACCGGGATCGCCGAAATCGGCCAGGCGTGAAATCGCGGGGCCGCCCGGATAACCCAGGCCAAGCAACTTGGCTGACTTGTCGAACGCTTCGCCCGCCGCATCATCCAGCGTCTCGCCCAGCAATTGGTACTGGCCAACGCCATCCACCCGCATCAACTGCGTGTGGCCGCCGGATATGAGCAAGGCGACGAAGGGGAAGGCCGGCGGATCGCGCGCGAGCAGCGGCGACAGCAGATGCCCTTCGAGGTGATGCACGCCCAGCACCGGGCGGTCGAGCGCAAGGCCGAGACCGCAGGCAATCGACGATCCGACCAGCAGCGCCCCTGCCAGTCCCGGTCCTTGTGTATAGGCGATGGCGTCGATGGCCGAACGCGGCAGGTCTGCCGTCGTCAGTACCTGCTCCAGCAAGGGAATCGCGCGCCGGATATGGTCGCGCGATGCCAGTTCCGGCACCACGCCGCCGTATTCTTCATGCATCGCGACCTGCGAGTAGAGTGCATGCGCAAGCAGGCCGCGTTGTGTATCGTACAACGCAAGCCCGGTTTCATCGCAGGAGGATTCGACGCCGAGGACAAGCATGGAGAAAGGTGGCAAGCTTTTTGCAAAGCTCTATTCTAAAGGAATAGCCCATAAAGGTTCGGAAACCATGAACGACTCCAAACAGCTCAAGATCGTTGTCATCAACTCGCTGGTCGCGCCGGAAGGCGCCGACCACGCCGCGCAGATACAGGCGGACCGCGCCCGTGCGCTGCGCATCGGGCTGCTCGAAGGCGGGTATAACATCCTTGCCGCACTACCGCCCGACGCCGACCTTGAAGAGCAGATCGCGCAACTGCAACCCGATGTGATCATTGTCGATGAACAGTCCGACGCCGCGCTCAAGAAAGTCGTGGCCGCCACGGCGAACGACCGCCGTCCTATCGTCTGCTTCACCGAGGACAACGACAAGGTCAAAATGCACGCTGCCATCGAGGCAGGCGTCTCTGCCTACGTCGTAGCAGGCCTGTCCGCGGATCGCGTCAAGGCGGTGATGGATGTAGCGTTGGCACGCTTCGAGGTCGACCAGAAGCTGCGTCATGAACTATCCGAAACCAAACTCAAACTGGCCGAGCGCAAAGTGATCGAACGCGCCAAGGGCCTGCTGATGGAACGCCATCATTGTTCGGAAGATGAGGCGTATAAAAAGCTGCGCCGCCTTGCGATGGACAAGAATCTGAAACTGTCCGACGTGGCGCAGCGGATGCTCGACGTCGCCGATCTGCTCATTTAATTGCCCCCTTTTAATGCGCCGCACAAAAATGGTGCGCGAAACAAACTTATTCCGGATCAAATTTGTAGGAAAAGCGCCGTCGAAGCTGGCACACCAATTGCAAAGTAGTTGTCCAGTGCCAATGACGGTACAAGGATTAGTAAACATGTCTTGACCAATGTTGGCCAGGGCATTTTGGACAAAGGCGTCCGTTCGCATGAGCACCGCTCATGGCGACCGGACGCCTTTCTTTTTGCCAGTTTCGACATCAATCATGAGGACGTCATGACAGTAAAAGAAATTACAACAAACTTGACCCGCCGCTCAGTCATCAAAGCGGGCGCAGCCGTGACAGCCAGTGCATTCGGTGGATTGGCCACCCAGGGTGCATGGGCCGCCGGCTCGGACAAACCGGAAAAGGAAGAGGTCAAGGTCGGATTCATTCCGCTGACTGATTGTGCTTCGGTGGTCATGGCATCTGTCCTCGGCATCGACAAGAAATACGGCATCAAGATCACCCCGACCAAGGAAGCCTCCTGGGCCGCCGTGCGCGACAAGCTGGTTAACGGTGAGCTCGACGCAGCCCATGTGCTGTACGGCCTGATCTACGGTGTCCACCTCGGCATCAGCGGGCCGAAGAAGGACATGGCCATGCTGATGACGCTCAACAATAACGGCCAGGCAATCACATTGTCGAAGAAGCTGGCCGATAAAGGCGCGGTCGATGGCGCCTCGCTCGCAAAGCTGATGAAAACCGACAAGCGCGAATATATTTTCGCGCAGACCTTCCCGACCGGCACCCACGCGATGTGGCTGTACTACTGGCTCGCGGCGCACGGCATCGACCCGATGAAGGACGCGAAGATCATCACCGTGCCGCCGCCGCAAATGGTCGCCAATATGCGCGTCGGCAATATGGACGGCTACTGCGTCGGCGAGCCTTGGGGCCATCGCGCGATCATGGACGGCATCGGCATCACCGGCGTCACTACGCAGGACATCTGGAAAGACCATCCGGAAAAAATCCTCGGCACCACAGCCGAATGGGTAAAGAAATACCCGAATACCGCGCGCGCAATGACCGCTGCGGTACTCGAAGCAGGCCGCTGGATCGACGCCGGTCTGCAGAACAAGATGAAGATGGCCGAGACGGTCGCCGACAAGTCGTATGTGAACACCAGCGTCGATGCGATCAACCAGCGCATTCTCGGCCGCTATCAGAACGGCCTCGGCAAGACCTGGGACGATCCCAACCACATGAAGTTCTACAACGACGGCGCGGTGAACTTCCCCTATCTGTCGGACGGCATGTGGTTCCTGACGCAGCATCGCCGCTGGGGCCTGCTGAAGGAAGACATCGATTACCTGGCAGTAGCAAAGCAGATCAACCAGATCGATCTCTACAAGGATGCGGCCAACATGGCGAAAGTCAGCGTGCCGAAAGACCCGATGCGCAGTTCCAAGCTGATCGACGGCGTGGTGTGGGACGGCAAGAACGCGAAGCAGTACGCGGGTTCATTCAAGATCAAAGCCTGAGGAGCCGTCATGAGCGCAGTCCTGGACAAGGTATTGAACACGCCGGTCGAACCGGTATCAGAATCGCCACCCAAAAAAATGGACACCAAAAAGACCCTTGCCGCACCGGCCAGCGCATCGAATACGCGCGGCAGCAAGCTGTCGCTGAAGCCGTTCTTTCTCGCCGTGCTGCCGCCTATCTTGGGGCTTGCCCTGCTGGTGCTTGTCTGGCAAATCGTCGCCGCCAAAAGCAGCGGCATCCCTTCGCCGATGGTGACCTTTCAGGAAGCGGTCAAGCTCTTCTCTGATCCGTTCTACCAGAAAGGACCGAACGACCAGGGCATCGGCTGGAACCTGTGGTCGTCGCTCAAGCGCGTTGCGATGGGCTTCGGCATGGCAGCGGCGGTCGGCATCCCGCTCGGCTTCATGATCGGCCGCTTCAAGTTCCTGGCCGCCATGTTCAATCCCATCGTCAGCCTGCTTAAACCGGTCTCGCCGCTGGCATGGCTGCCGATTGGTCTGCTGGTGTTCAAGGCCGCCAATCCCGCCGCGATTTGGGCGATCTTCATCTGCTCGATCTGGCCGATGATCATCAACACCGCCGTCGGCGTGCAGCGCGTGCCACAGGACTACATGAACGTCGCCAAGGTGCTCAATCTGTCCGAGTGGAAGATCCTGACCAAGATACTGTTTCCCTCCGTGCTGCCCTATATGCTAACCGGCGTGCGCCTCGCGATCGGTACAGCATGGCTAGTGATCGTCGCGGCAGAGATGCTGACCGGCGGCGTCGGGATCGGCTTCTGGGTCTGGGACGAGTGGAACAACCTGAACGTGCCGCACATCATCATCGCCATCGTCGTGATCGGTGTGGTCGGTCTGTTGCTGGAGCAGGCGCTGGTCGCCATTGCAAAAGCCTTCACTTACGAAGATGTACGCAACTGATACGTACGCAACTGACAAGGAAACCATCATGGACAACACAAGCAAGTTCATCGAGATCCACAACGCGGAAATGGTGTTCAACACCAAGAAGGGCAACTTCCACGCGCTGCGTGAGATCAACCTGAATGTGAAGAAGGGCGAGTTTGTCACGCTGATCGGGCACTCGGGTTGCGGCAAGTCGACTTTGCTGAATCTCATCGCCGGTCTGCTGACGGCGTCGGATGGCACGCTGTTGTGTGCCAATCGTGAAATTGCGGGGCCTTCGCCGGAACGGGCGGTGGTGTTTCAGAATCACTCTTTGCTGCCCTGGTTGACCTGCTACGAGAATGTGTATCTTGCTGTTGAGCGTGTTTTCGGTGCGGTCGAAAGCAGGGCTAAGTTAAAGGAGCGCACCAGAGCGACTCTTGCGCTGGTCGGGCTGACGCATGCCGAGCAGAAGCGGCCGCATGAAATTTCGGGTGGCATGAAGCAGCGGGTCGGTATTGCGCGTGCGCTGTCGATGGAGCCGAAAGTGCTGTTGATGGATGAGCCGTTTGGCGCGCTGGATGCATTGACGCGTGCGCATCTGCAGGATGAGCTGCTGAAGATTGTTGCTAAAACCGGGTCGACGGTTGTCATGGTTACGCATGATGTGGATGAGGCGGTGTTGCTGTCGGATCGGATTGTGATGATGACGAATGGGCCGGCGGCGACGATTGGGGATGTTGTCCATGTGCGGCTGGAGCGGCCGCGGGATCGGGTGGCGTTGGCGCATGATCCGTTGTATATCGAGTATCGGAGTTCGGTGCTTGAGTTTCTTTATCATCGGCAGGCGCATCCTGCGGTGATGAAGGAAGCTGCGTAAGGGGGAGTTGTCGAGGGGGAGGAAATAGCGGAGGCTTCGGCCTCCGCTGTTTTTTTGTGGGCTTGGACCTTCCCACGATGAGGGCACAGTAACGCTCCTTCCCCTCTTTTAGGGGGAAGGCTGGGATGGGGGTGCGAAGGTCAATTATCGAGTTGCGATAATTCGACCTCATTACCTCCATCGCAACCGCTCTTGTCTATTCGCCGTATCAAGACGATCTGAAATCTCTCATCTCTCCGCTGACCCAACCCCGCAGCCACTCCGCAGAACCTAGCCGGGGGCGGCCCGGCAGCCGCTCACTTTTCTTGTCTCGCCAAGAAAAGTGAGCAAAAGAAGGCGACCGCGGCGAGCCGCCCCTTCGGGGTCCCCGAAATAATGAACACCAAAGCGGGAAGCGCAAAAACTCGCCTGCGGCTCAGACATTTGCGCTTCTTTATCCGCTTTGGCGTTCATTCTTTCGGCAGCTCACAGCGGGAAAGGCGAAAGCGCGACGACCTCTGCTTACATCTACGTTGAGGACTTGGAGCAAATCAAAACCATTCATTTCCCAATATTCATTAGCGCTAAGAGAATTGTTTACAGCCTTAAAAGATAAAAAGCATTCTTCTACTGTGCCGATTCCCGTACGGCGTGTATCAACTACAAACCTGCATGCAGGCTTGGTCAGGAACATTTCAGCTTAATCTTTAAAATTTCATCACATACAATGCGCAATTGCAGCAGTGTTTCAATAACAAAGAAAGGATCGTCGAAGTGGGTAACGTATGGAAAAAAGCTTTGGGGGCAACGATTTTTATTGTTTGCCTTAACGCATCGGCACAGCGTGACGATGGCACGCTATATAGCGGTCTCTTCGATGATTACTTAATGGTAGTTGCGGATCATGAAACGAAAAATTTGTCCGGTTACTACAACGACGGGAAGTGTCGGTTTTATTTCAAAGGCCTATTGCAATCAGCGGAGCTATATCAGCGTAAGGACTTTGGTGAAGCATATATCGTAAATACTTGGATTCCAAACGAGCCAGGAAACACGCTTTCCAGCGAAATTTACTCCATTGCAAAAGGTGGCTTTCGTCGTCAAATTACAATAGAGACGACTTGGAGCAAGAAAACTAAGTTTTGCAGGGAGCGTATTTCACTCGACATGGCATATAACGTTGGCAACACATTCACTGAAGTTCGTGTGATTCGAAAGAAAAGCGTTCCTCTTTATCAGATTAAGAAGACAGGTCAAGAATTTAAACTGGTTAGAGATCACCAACGTATTCCGCCAACAAAAGATATGGGTGTATGGATTAGCAAAACTTACTCGGCCGAGTATTCGCCTAAAGGCTATGTTTACATTAACTGGCACGGGGCGAAAGGGGAGCCGTTTGCTGCGTATGTCCATGAGCGTTATCTATATCCAATCTTTTGACGGACGTTATCCAGATATAGTTTTTCTTACGGATATTCCAAATTTTGCACCGAATCTTTGCCAGACTATGTTTGATCAGGCAGATGCCGCCAAACCCGACTTAATGGCGTCTTCTGCTCTCCGCACCACTGCGCTGTTTATCCTGCGATCTACCTCACCACAATCAAATACCCCAACAACAAATTCACCACCACCGAAACAATCGCCACTGCCCGCCAGACCAGTAATGGATCACGTTGCGCCAACGGTTTCGCAGCAGGCGCATCCAGTGGCCGCATAGCGCCTCTCTCCAGCGCCAGCAAGAATTCCTCCGCCGTCTCGAATCGATCCATCGGGTCTTTGGCGACCGCCTTCAGTAACACGTTCTCCAGCCACAAGGGTATATCCGGTCGATAGCGTGTCGGCGGCGCAGGTTCGCCGAACCGGGGGCGTTGGAACGGTTCGATTTCTCCGTACGGATAGTGGCGCGTCAGCATGTAGTACAGCGTGACGCCGACGCCGTACAGATCGGTTTGACGTGACGGCGGTGCGTTTTCGAATTGTTCGGGTGCCAGGAAGGATGGCGTGCCGGCTTGCGGTGCGGCGGTGGCGCTTTCGGCTTCGAGGCCGGATTGGGCGACGCCGAGGTCTAGCAGACGCAATTCTTCGTCGTCGCCTAGATGCACATTGGCGGGCTTGATGTCGCGATGGATGATGCTGCGGCGGTGCAGCGCGCCGATGGCGCGCACCAGTTTTTCGCCGTGTGCGATGGTTTCCGGTGCGGTGAAGTGGGCGCCGGCATCGAGTTTCTGCTGCAGCGTCTGTCCTTCGTGCCAGGTGGTGAGGTAGTACAGGTAGTTCTTTTGTTCCGGCGTGATCACTTGCGGGAAGAAGCGGGCGACGACGCGCTTGGCAAGCCATTCTTCGTGCGCGAATGCGGAGCGCTCATGTGGGTCGTTGGTGCGGTCCGGGTGCAAGGTCTTCAATACCAGTTGGCGTTGCGACTTGGGATCAATGACGCGGTAGAGCAGCGTCGCTTGCGAGGCGTGGATGATGGCTTCTACCTTGTAACCGTCGAGGGTTTGGCCGATCTTGAGCTTGGGCGGGAGCGGTAGTTGCTGTGAGACGGATAGCGCATCGCGCAGGTTCTCTTCCGGCAGGCCGTCAATTCGCAGCACTAGCGCGCTGCAGTTGTCCATCGAACCTGCTGTCAGAGCTGCTTCGACCAGCGCATCCGCAGTGCTTACCGGTTCTAACTGGCCGAGTGCCACTTGCGACAGCGCGTGTGTGAGGTCGTATTCGGTCATGGCGGACCAGACGCCGTCGCAGGCGAGCAGCAGCACGTCGCGTTCGCGCAGTTCACCCATGCCGTGGTCGATGGCGATGCGTGAATCAAGGCCGATCGCGCGCGTCAGCACGTGCTGCATCTCCGGTCGATCCCACACATGATCCGTGGTCAGGCGCGTGAGCGTGCCGCCGCGCAGCAGGTAAAGGCGGGTATCGCCGACATGCGAAAAATAATAGAAGTTGCCGCGCAATACCAATGTAGTGAGCGTGGTGGCCATGCCGGCCAGTTCCTTGCGCACTGTTCCCTGGTGTTGCACCCAGCTATTGATCGCCTTGATCACGCGATCGAGCGATTGCGTGACCGGCCAGGTGTCGGGCGTGGCGTAGTAGTCGGTGAGCAGGCCGCGTACCGTGTATTCGGATGCTTCGCGGCCGCCTTCATTGCCGGATACGCCGTCGGCGATGGCGGCGATCAAGCCCTTGGTCGACAGTTCCGGTTCGTTGGGCGTGACCATGCCGACGAAGTCTTCATTGCGTTCGCGCTGGCCGGTGCGGGTGGCGTGGCCGATGCTGACGGACAGGGGCATGATGTTCTTGTCTCGATAGGGAAAACGGCGGGTTCAGCGAATGGTTTTCGCTGCACCCGCCGTTTATTTTAAGCCTGCTGTGTGATTAAATCTTTGCCGTCGTCATCGCCGCGCTGCCCCATGTGGTGCGCCAGCGGGTCTTGACCGCCATCAGGCCGACCAGCGCCATGACTGCAAGCGACGAAAACAAGGTCAGGCCGAGCTGATAGCTGCCGGTGAGCTGCTTCGAATAGCCAAGGCTGGACGCGAGATAAAAGCCGCCGATGCCGCCGGCCATGCCGACCAAGCCGGTCATGACACCGATTTCCTTGCGGAAGCGCTGCGGGACGAGCTGGAACACTGCGCCATTGCCGGTGCCCAGCGAGAGCATCGCCAGCACGAAAACAAGCAGCGCCAACTCGTAGGACTTTAGTCCGGTGCTGGCGATGAACAGGAAGAGTGCTGCCAGCACATACATCAGCGACAGCGTCTTGATGCCGCCGATGCGGTCCGCGACGATGCCTCCGACTGGGCGCACCAGCGAGCCGGCGAAGACGCAGGCAGCGGTGAAGTAGCCTGCGGTGATAGGCGACAGGCCGTACTGGCTGTTGAAGTAGATCGTCAATGAAGAAGCCAGTCCGGAGAAGCCGCCGAAGGTCACGCTGTAAAAGAACATGAACCACCACGCGTCCTTGTCTTTGAGTACGTGCATGTATTCCACCAGCGATTTCGGCGGCGGGGCGGTCGGTGCATCTTTGGCGAAGATCAGGTAGACGACGAAGGCAACACCGAGCGGGATCAGGCACCAGCCGAAGACGTTCTGCCAGCCGAAGCTTAGTGCGATGGTTGGCGCGAACAGCGCGGCGAACGCGGTGCCCGAGTTGCCTGCGCCGGCAATGCCGAGCGCGGTGCCCTGATGCTCCGGCGGATACCAGCGCGAGGCGAGCGGCAGCGCCACGGCAAATGCCGCGCCGGCAACGCCGAGCAGGATGCCGAGCATGAGCATGGTCTCGTAGGTATTCAATTCACCGAGCCAGGCCCAGGTCAGACTGACGATCACGATCACCTGGCCGATGGCGCCGGCCTTCTTCGGTCTGAGGTGGTCGACCAGCACGCCCATCACGATGCGCAGCAATGCGCCGGCGAGCAGCGGTGTGGCGACCATCAGGCCTTTTTGCGCAGCGGTCAGTCCGAGATCTTTCGAAATCTGCACGGCCAGCGGACCAAGCAGTACCCAGACCATAAAGCTGAGATCAAAATAAAAGAATGCGGCAAGCAGAGTCGGTGTGTGACCCGCCTTCCAAAACGACGTCGTTTTCATGACGCTCCTTTGCATCAAACATGGAATTTGAATTGCACTATGCAAACGGCATGCCATCTTTTTCGTGCGTCCTTCGTCTATCAATGTGCACACGCAGCGCGATACTGCACTGCGACGGTGCGATTTCATCTTCATCACGGTGCGTTTTCGCTGGATATACGTTGGCACCGCTCTTGCTAAGGAGTCTGTACGGAATAATTTTTTGGAAAGCTTCAATGGCGAAGCTGAGCGGAGAAGGAGCTTTAATGAAGAAGCTGAGATTAGTCATGGTCGGTAATGGCATGGCCGGTGTGCGTACGCTCGAAGAGCTGATCAAGATCGCGCCGGACGTCTACGACATCACCGTATTCGGCGCAGAGCCGTATGCCAACTACAACCGCATCCTGTTGTCGCCGGTGCTCGCCGGCGAACAGACCATCAAGGACATTATGCTCAATGATGTCGATTGGTACGCGGACAACAACATCACGCTTCATCTCGGCAAGAAGATCGCGAAGATCGACCGCGTCAAGCGTCAGGTCATCGCGGAAGACGGCACTGTCGCGGAATACGATCGCCTGCTGCTCGCCACCGGTTCCAATCCCTTCCTGCTGCCGGTGCCGGGCAAGGACCTGAAAGGCGTGATTTCCTATCGCGACATTCATGACACCAACGCGATGATCGAAGCGGCGCAGACGCACAAGCATGCGATCGTCATCGGCGGCGGCCTGCTCGGTCTCGAAGCAGCCAACGGCCTGAAGCTGCGCGGCATGGATGTCACTGTGGTGCACCTGCCGACCTGGTTGATGGAGCGCCAGCTCGATCCGACTGCAGCCCGGATGCTGCAAAAATCGCTGGAAGATCGCGGTCTCAAATTCCTGCTCGATAAAAACACCAAGGAAATCGTCGGCGATGAAGATGATGAAAAGGGCGGCCATGTAAAAGCAATCCGCTTCACCGACGGTCTCGAAGTCCCGGCGCAACTGGTCGTAATGGCAGTCGGCATTCGCCCCAATACCACGCTGGCCGAATCAGCGGGCCTGTACTGCAATCGCGGCATCGTGGTCAACGACACAATGCAGACCTACGATCCGCGCATCTATGCGGTGGGCGAGTGCGTGAACCATCGCGGCACCGCTTATGGCCTGGTGGCACCCTTGTTTGAAATGGCAAAAGTATGCGCTAATCATCTGGCGAACTTCGGTATCGGTCGCTATCAGGGTTCTGTCACCTCAACCAAATTGAAAGTCACCGGCATCGACCTGTTCTCCGCCGGGGAATTCATGGGCGGCGAAGGCACCGAGGAAATCGTGCTGGCCGATCCCATCGGCGGCGTGTACAAGAAGCTGGTTATCAAGGAAGACAAGCTGGTCGGCGCCTGCCTGTACGGCGATACTGTCGACGGTTCCTGGTATTTCAGCCTGCTGCGCGAAGGCAAGAACATTGCCGAAATCCGCGACACGCTGATGTTCGGCGAAACCAATCCCGGCCGTCCCGGTGACGTCGGCCACGAGGGTTTCACCAAGGCTGCGTCGATGCCGGACACCGCCGAAGTGTGCGGCTGCAACGGCGTGTGCAAAGGCACCATCGTCAAGGCCATCAAGGAAAAGGGCTTGTTCACTTTGGAAGAAGTGCGCAAGCACACCAAGGCATCGGCGTCCTGCGGTTCCTGCACTGGCCTGGTGGAGCAGATTATCATCGCGACCGCCGGCGGCGATTACTCGTCGTCGAGCAAGGTTAAGCCGCTGTGCAGTTGCACCGACTTCACGCACCAGGAAGTGCGCGACACAATCAAGATAAACAAGCTGCTGACGATCGGCGACACCATGCAGTTCATGGAATGGCGCACGCCCAATGGCTGCTCGACCTGCCGTCCGGCGATCAATTATTACCTGATCTCGACCTGGCCGCATGAGGCGAAGGACGATCCGCAATCGCGCTACATCAACGAACGCGCGCATGCCAACATCCAGAAAGATGGCACCTACTCGGTGATCCCACGCATGTGGGGCGGCGAAACCAATTCATCCGAACTGCGTCGCATCGCCGACGTGGTCGACAAGTTCAAGATTCCGACCGTCAAGGTCACTGGCGGCCAGCGCATCGACTTGCTCGGCGTGAAAAAGGAAGACCTGCCGGCCGTCTGGCAAGACCTCGGCATGCCGTCCGGCCATGCGTATGCCAAGGCGTTGCGCACGGTGAAGACCTGTGTCGGTTCCGAATGGTGCCGCTTCGGCACGCAGGATTCGACGCGCATGGGGCAGGAACTGGAGCGTGCCTTGTGGCGTATGTACGCGCCGCACAAGGTCAAGATTGCGGTATCCGGCTGCCCGCGCAATTGCGCCGAATCCGGCATCAAGGACGTTGGCGTGATTGGCGTCGACTCGGGATGGGAAATCTACGTTGGCGGCAATGGCGGGATCAAGACCGAAGTTGCACACTTCTTTGTCAAATTGAAATCCCACGACGAAGTGCTAGAGTATTCAGGAGCATTCCTGCAGTTGTATCGCGAAGAAGGTTGGTATCTCGAGCGCACCGTGCATTACCTCGCCCGCGTGGGTCTCGATTATGTGAAAAAGAAGATTCTGGAGGACGCAGAAAACCGCAAGGTTCTTTACGAGCGCCTGCTCTTCTCGCTCGACGGTGAACCCGATCCGTGGCACGAGAAAGAAAAGGCGCTGGTCGATGCGCGGCAGTTTGCGCCATTGACGGTTTGACAAGCAGGCCGTGCGGTTCCGTCAATGTCACATTGAAAGGAACGACCATGAGACTCTATCTGACTGCCGTCGCGCTGGCATTTTCCGCAACCGCGATTATTGTCAGTGCCTGCATGTTGAACGGATCGTCTACCCAGGCCGCACCGGTACACATACTCCAACTGAAATAAGGGAATCACATGTCGCAACAATGGAAAGCCGTCTGCAAGGTCGCAGACATTCCTGTGCTGGGTGCACGGGTTGTTAATCGGGCAGTGAAGCCTGGCGAGGCCCGGCCCGACGTGGCGATTTTCCGCAATAGCGAAGACAAGATTTTTGCACTGCTCGACCGCTGCCCGCACAAAGGCGGACCGCTTTCGCAGGGCATTGTGTTTGGCGAGCGGGTAGCTTGTCCGCTGCATAACTGGACTATCCAACTCGACTCCGGCTGCGCCACCGCGCCAGACGAAGGTTGCACCCAGAAGTTCAGTGTCAAGGTGGAGGACGGCAATGTCTATCTCGACGTCAATGAATTGAATGCGCTGGCAATCGAGCCCAAAGCGGCATGACTGGGCTCCGCGAAACGAAGACGACCTGCTGCTATTGCGGTGTCGGTTGCGGCGTCATCGTCCAGAGCGACGGTGAAAAAATCACCGGTGTCCGTGGTGACCCAGATCATCCCGCCAATTTCGGCCGCCTGTGCACCAAGGGGAGCACGCTGCATCTCACTGCCAATCCTGTGCTGCAGCAACAGACACGCCTCCTGCACCCTGAAATGCGCGCAACGCGAGAAGCGCCGCGCGAGCGCGCGTCGTGGGACGCGACGATGGAATTCATCGCGAAGAAATTCGCCGGCACCATTCGCGACCATGGCCCGGACAGTGTTGCGTTCTACATCTCTGGTCAGTTGCTAACAGAAGACTATTACGTCTTCAACAAGCTGGCCAAGGGCCTGATCGGCACCAACAATGTCGATACCAATTCGCGCCTGTGCATGTCGAGCGCTGTTGCTGGCTACAAGCAGACCTTGGGCGCAGACGCGCCGCCGGCCTGCTATGAAGACTTCGATCACGCGGAAGTCGTCTTCATCGTCGGCTCCAACACCGCCTACGCGCATCCCATCATCTATCGCCGCATTGAAGACGCGCGCAAGAAAAATCCCGCGCTGAAAATGATCGTCGCCGATCCGCGCCGCACCGACACAGCGCGCGATGCCGATCTGCATCTTCCCATTCTGCCGGGCACGGATGTCGCGCTGTTCAACGGCTTGCTGCACATCTGCCTGTGGGAGGGCTGGATCGATGACGATTACATCGATGCGCATACCGAAGGATTTTCCGAACTGAAGCGCACGGTGCGCGACTACACGCCGAAGTTTGTTGCGGACACCTGCGGTATTCGTGAGGAAGATTTGCTTCAAGCCGCGCGCTGGTTTGGTCAGTCGAAGTCCGCCTTATCCCTGTATTGTCAGGGACTGAACCAGTCGGCATCGGGCACGGCAAAGAACGCTGCGCTAATCAACTTGCATCTTGCCACGCACCAGATCGGCAAACCCGGCGCAGGCCCGTTTTCGCTGACCGGCCAGCCAAATGCGATGGGTGGGCGCGAAGTCGGCGGACTCGCGAATCTGCTTTCCGCACATCGCGACATGGCGAACCCGGCGCACCGTGCCGAAGTTGCGCGCTTGTGGGGCGTCGATGATGTGCCGTCGAGGCCCGGCAAGACGGCGGTGGAAATGTTCGAGGCTATACGCAGCGGCGACATCAAGGTGCTGTGGATTGCCTGTACCAATCCGGCGCAGTCGCTGCCGGACCAGAAGCTGGTGCGCGAAGCGCTAAAAAAAGCCGAACTCGTCATCGTGCAGGAAGCCTATAAAACCACGGCGACGGTCGACTATGCAGACGTGTTGCTGCCGGCGACGACCTGGGGCGAGAAGGAAGGCACGGTCACCAATTCAGAACGGCGCATTACGCGCTTCAAGCCGGTGTTGCCCAAACCGGAAGAAACGCGGCACGACTGGGAAGTCGTGAATGACTTTGCACGCCGGCTGGAAAGCTTGATGGGCAGGAACGAGACGATTTTTCCGTATGCCGGCGTCGAAGATATTTGGAACGAGCACCGCGAATCGACACGTGGACGCGATCTGGATATCACCGGCCTGTCATTTCAAATTCTCGAAGAACAGGGGCCGCAGCAGTGGCCGTTTCCGGAAGGCGCAACGCAAGGCAAGAAGCGTCTGTACGAGGACGGCGTTTTCCCAACCGCCAATGGCCGCGCCAAATTCGTCAACACGGTGTACAAGCCGGTTGCCGAGCCGGTGGATGCGCGCTTCCCGTTCCGCCTGACCACCGGACGCCTGCGCGATCAATGGCACGGCATGAGCCGTACCGGTACCGTTGCGCAACTTTTCGCCCATGCGTCGGAGCCTGCCGTCATGCTGGCGAAAATTGACATGGACCGCCGCCTGATGAAAGACGGCGATCTGGTGCACGTGACCAGCAGGCGTGGCTCGCAAATCCTGCCGGCAATCGCCAGCGACGACATTCGATCGGGGCAAGCCTTTATCGGCATGCACTGGGGCGAGGAATATGTGTCAGGCCGTGGGCATGAAGGCGACGGCACGTACGGTGTCAATGCATTGACGCTGCCGGCACTGTGTCCCAGTTCCAAGCAGCCGGAACTCAAGCACGCAGCGGTAAAAATCCTGAAGGCGGAATTGCCGTCGCGCCTGTTGGTCTTCGGCTGGGTCGAGCCGTCGCGTGCGCTGGTACTGCAGTCGGCATTGCGTCCCACCATGCGCCGCTTTGCGTACGCCTCCTGCACGCTGTTCGGGCGCGACAAGACCGGCGTGCTGTTCCGCTCGGCGGACGACTATCCGGCAAGCGCCGAACTGGTCAGCGAAATCGAAACCCAGTTCGGCATGGATGGCACCGACGTGTTGCGTTACGACGATCCGCGGCGCGGCAACGCACGGCATATCCTCGTCCGCGATGGCAAGCTGAGGGCGGTTTCACTGTCGGGCGATACCTCGGCTGAGCACTGGCTCAAGGACTACCTGGAAAGCGAACAGCCGGTCGCTGCGTTGGGACGGCTTCTGCTGATGCCTTCGACCAAGGCGCCCCAAGGATTCAAGGCGCGCGGCCGGATTGTCTGCAATTGCTTCAACGTAGCCGAAACGGAAATCTGCGAAACGATGGCAACCCAGGACTGGATCAACAGCGGTACGCCGGACGCTGTGCTGGCAAATCTGCAGGGTCAGCTCAAATGCGGGACCAACTGCGGCTCCTGCGTGCCGGAGCTGAAGAAAATGATTTTGTTGCAAACGCCAACGTCCAGGGCGGCATAGGACTCGCAAGCGCTACCCGTGACCCCACCGTTGGACCACGGGATTGGCGCAACGCGACTTCCTGATCGGTTTACAATAGCGTTCCACTATTCGTTACTCCGAGCAACAGAACCCTATGGCCGTCAATCTTCCTCTTCCCATCGCCGCTCACCTGAAGCCCGTTGCGGGCATTGAACTCGGCTACGCCGAAGCCGGCGTGCGCAAAGCCAACCGCAAAGACTTGCTGGTCATGAAACTGGCGCCGACGGCAACGGTCGCGGGCGTGTTTACGAAAAACCGCTTTTGTGCCGCACCGGTTCAGGTGTGCAAGGCCCACCTCGAAAGCCTGCACCTGTCCGGTGCGCCCATCCGCGCGCTCGTGATCAACACCGGCAATGCGAACGCAGGCACCGGCGAGGTCGGTCTGGCCAATGCCAATGCCACCTGTGCCGCACTGGCTGAGTTGCTCGGCTGTGAACCGGCGCAAATCCTGCCGTTTTCCACTGGTGTCATCCTGGAGCAATTACCAGTAGACCGCATCAAGGCCGGCATGCCGCAAGCCATCGCCAACCTGAATGCCGACAACTGGTACAACGCCGCAGAAGCGATCATGACGACCGATACGCAGCCGAAAGCAGCGTCGCGCACGGTGACCATTGCAGGCAAGAGTGTCACTATGACTGGCGTCAGCAAAGGCGCCGGCATGATCAAGCCCAACATGGCAACCATGCTCGGTTTCCTTGCCATTGACGCGAAAGTCGCGCAACCCGTGCTGGAACACATGGTCAAGGAAGCGGCGGACAAGTCCTTCAATTGCATCACCATCGACGGCGATACCTCGACCAACGATTCCTTCATGCTGATCGCCACTGGCGCCGGACAGCTCGACGTCGCTTCCATTGACTCGCCCGAGTATGGGGCGTTGGCCGCTGCAGTCACCAGCCTGTCGCAGGAACTGGCACAGATGATCGTGCGCGACGGCGAAGGCGCCACCAAGTTCATGACGATCACCATTGAAAACGGCGCGTCGGTGGAAGAGTGCCGCAAGATCGCGTATTCCATCGGTCACTCGCCGCTGGTGAAAACGGCCTTTTACGCATCGGACCCCAATCTCGGCCGTATTCTCGCAGCGATCGGTTACGCCGGTGTGGATGATCTGGACGTGAGCAAACTCAACCTGTACCTGGACGACGTCTGGGTCGCGAAGGATGGCGGCCGCAATCCGGATTACAAGGAAGAAGACGGACAGCGCGTGATGAAGCAGAGCGAAATCACGATCCGTGTAAAGCTCGCGCGCGGCACAGCTGCAGCAACAATCTGGACCTGCGATTTTTCGCACGAGTACGTCACCATCAACGCCGACTACCGCTCCTGAAATGACCCAGCTCGATCAATTCCTTGCCAGAGCCGAGCTGTTGATATCGCGGCTCGAAACACTACTTCCGCACTCTACGCGCGACCCGGACTGGAACGCCGGACTGGCATTCCGCTGGCGCAAGTCGAACGGCAGGAATAGCCGTGGCTATCTGCAACCGGTGGTGCATGTCGCCAGTATCGCTTTTTCCGACCTGCACAACATCGAGCCCCAAAAGCTGCAGATCGAACAGAATACGCGGCAGTTCGTTGAAGGGCGTCCGGCCAACAACGTCCTGCTGACCGGGGCGCGCGGCACTGGCAAGTCTTCGCTGATCAAGGCCTGCCTTAATCAATATGCGGCGCAAGGTTTGCGTCTGATCGAAGTCGACAAGGATGACCTGTGCGACTTGCCTGACATCGTGGACCTGATCGCAAGACGGCCGGAGCGCTTCATTGTTTTCTGCGACGACCTGTCATTCGAAGAAGGCGAAAGCGGCTATAAGGCGCTCAAGGTTGCACTCGACGGCAGCATTTCCGCACAATCGGACAACGTGCTGATCTATGCGACATCGAATCGTCGCCACCTGATGCCTGAGCGCATGTCCGACAATGCGACCTATGTGCATACCGAGGACGGCGATCTGCATCCCGGCGAAACTGTCGAGGAAAAGATTTCGCTGTCCGAACGATTCGGCTTATGGGTCTCTTTCTATCCGTTCAAGCAGGACGACTATCTTGACATCGTCGCACACTGGTTGCGTCATTTCGGCTGCAACGCGCAGCAGATTGAAGAGGCGCGCGGTGATGCCTTGCGCTGGGCCTTGCAGCGCGGGTCGCGGTCGGGTCGCGTCGCGTGGCAGTTCGCCAAAGACCACGCCGGCAAGTTCAATAACTAGTTCAAGCTTTTCGCATGTCTGTCTCCCCCGCCAAGCCGATCGACGTTGCCGTCGGTATCCTGATGAAGCCGAATGGCGACGTGTTGCTCGGCCAACGGCCGGACGGCAAGCCGTATGCCGGCTACTGGGAATTCCCGGGAGGGAAGGTCGAAGCGGGGGAGTCGATCCTCGATGCGCTCAAACGCGAATTCGTCGAGGAGTTAGGCGTACAGGTCCTCTCTGCCGACCCCTGGTGCGGAGTCGAGCATGTCTATCCGCATGCGCATGTGCGCCTGCATTTCTACATTAGCCGCGATTGGCGCGGCGAACCGCAAAGCCTCGAAGGCCAGGCATTCGCTTGGCAGGGCGCATTGGGTGTTGCGCCCCTGCTGCCGGCAACCATTCCCCTGATCGAGTGGCTGGACCGCATGCGTTATGCCGCTTGACGGCTTAATCATGTAACTGCTGAGCTGCCTCGGCGTCTTTCTTGCGTATTTATTTGTATACGATGTATATAAATAAATACACTCGTCTGAAATGATCATTTTCCCTATGATATCGCCCTCTTAACGCCTGTCTCTCGGTGGTCTGTGTATATATTCGTATACAGATGGGTTTCCTACAGAAAAGCCGATTTTTTTATTAAGTGCTTGTTTTTAAATAAAAAAGTTCACTGGCACATATGTTGCTCAATACCCCCGAAAGACGAGCGGTAAAAAAATGCCGCCATTCACATCCAAAACTTGGAGAGCGAGACGATGGTGGAGCGGGAACAACATGCCGGTGCAGTGCTGACGGTGGATCTGACTGCGATCCGCGACAACTACCGTTTGCTGCGCCAGCGCGCCGGCAGTGCGGCATGTGGCGCTGCCGTCAAGGCCGATGCATATGGTCTCGGCGCAACGCCGGTGGCGAAGGCACTCGCAGCGGAAGGCTGTCGCCATTTCTTTGTCGCACATCTCGATGAAGGCATCGACCTGCGCCCGCATCTCCCACCTTCGGCTGACATTTTCGTCCTGCATGGCCCTCTGCCGCATACCGAGCTGGATTTCATTGAACATCGCCTGATTCCTGTTCTAAACAGCACGGCGCAAATCGCCGGCTGGCGTCACACGGCGCGCGTGCTGAATCAACGTCTGCCGGCCATCGTGCAAATCGATACTGGCATGTCGCGCCTCGGACTGTCGCCCTCCGAGCTGGACGCCGGGCTGCTGGATCCTGAGTTCCTGCGCGGAATTGAGCTGCGCTTTGTCATGAGTCACCTTGGTGGCGCCGAACGTCAGGACGATCCCATGAATGCAAGGCAACTGGCGGCATTCAATGCAGCTCGTGAACGCCTGCCGCGCGTCGGCGCAAGCTTTGCCAATTCCTCGGGCATTTTCTTGGGGTCGCCGTTTCACTTCGACCTCGTTCGACCTGGCGGCGCCTTGTACGGTATCGCGCCAGTGGCCGGTGCCGCCAATCCGATGAAGCCGGTGGTGCGCCTGCAGGCAAGAATCATTCAGACCAGAACAATCGCCGCTGGCGACGGTGTCGGCTACGGCTTCAGCTATCGCGCATCGGCGCCGCGACGCATTGCCACCGTGGCAGTCGGCTATGCGGATGGCTGGTTGCGCAGCCTGAGCAATCGCGGCTGCGCCCTGATCGATGGGGTACGGGTGCCGATGGTGGGCAAGGTGTCGATGGATACCTGTGCGCTGGACGTCAGCGACATTAGCCCCGGCCGCGTGCAGCCGGGCGCATTTGCAGACTTGATCTGCGCTGCGCAGCCAGTCGATGCCGTTGCCGCGCTTGCAGAAACCATCGGCTATGAAATATTGACCAGCCTTGGCCGTCGCTATCACCGCGAATATCTCGGCAGCGGAGCCGCGACCGAGGGGCACGCCGAACAAGCAACCGAATTGAATGTTTGACAATCTAGAGAAGGAATAACCGTGAAAATCATCGTATTGGGCAGTGGCGTTATCGGTACTGCGTCGGCATATTACCTGGCGCAGCAAGGACATGAAGTCACCGTGATCGACCGCCAGCCTGCTGCCGGCTTGGAAACGAGCTATGCCAATGCGGGCGAAGTCTCGCCTGGCTACTCGGCGCCTTGGGCCGCGCCCGGTATTCCTGTCAAGGCGATGAAGTGGCTGATGATGCGCCACAGCCCGCTGGTCATCCATCCCAGCACCGACCCGGACATGTGGCGCTGGGTGTTCCAGATGCTGCTCAATTGCACCGCATCGCGCTACGAAACCAACAAGGGCCGCATGGTGCGCCTGGCAGAATATAGCCGCGACTGCCTGATCGCCCTGCGCGCCAACACTGGCATTAGCTACGACGAGCGCACACAAGGAACTCTCCAGTTGTTCCGCACGCAAAAGCAGCTTGACGCAGCCGCAAACGACATTGCAGTGCTTGAGCGCTACAAGGTGCCATACGAAGTGCTTGATCCGGCCGGCTGTATCGGCGTCGAACCCGCACTCGCCCATGTGCGCGGAAAATTTGTCGGCGCGTTGCGTCTGCCAGGCGATGAGACTGGCGACTGCCTTAAGTTCACCCAGCAACTGGCAACAATGGCAGAGCAGGCCGGCGTCACATTCAGATATGGCGTATCGATCCAGCGCATCATGGCTGACGAGCGCAAGATCAACGGCGTCAAGACCTCCGAAGGCGACCTGACGGCGGATGCCTATGTGCTGGCACTCGGCAGTTACTCGCCCCTGCTGCTTCGCGACATCGGTATCCGCATCCCGGTTTATCCGATCAAGGGCTACTCAATCACCGTGCCGATTCATGACGCCGCGCATGCGCCAGAATCGACCGTGATGGACGAAACCTACAAGGTTGCGATCACGCGCCTCGGCGACCGCATCCGTGTTGGCGGCACCGCCGAGATTGCCGGCTATGACCTTACTCTGCGCAATGCGCGCCGCGAGACGCTGGAGCACTCGGTTACTGATCTCTTCCCATTGGGCGGCGATGTGGCAAAGGCCGAGTTCTGGGCCGGCCTGCGTCCGATGACGCCGGACGGCACGCCGGTGATGGGGCCGACGCCTTACCGCAACTTGTTCCTCAATACCGGCCACGGCACCTTGGGCTGGACCATGGCCTGCGGCGCCGGCCGCATGCTCGCCGATCTTGTCTCGGGAAAACGACCCGAAATCGACACGGAAGGCCTGTTCATGGACCGTTACGGCAAGAGCAATCGCCCGATCGCCGTCCCGCAAGAGGTGCGTGCATGAACGCGCGCGCCGTGGCGCCGTCGGCGGTCCATGAGTTCATTTTCGGTGATCAGCAGTTGCATGCCCGCTTTGCAATGGCAATCGAATTGCTGGCCCGAATCATGAGTGCCAACCCGCGGCCGATAAGGACTGCGGACTTGTGCGAATCGCTCGGCCAACCGGCGCGCACGGTGCGACTTTTACTGTCGAATCTGCATCAGTCGGGGTTGCTCTGCCAGGATGAAAAAGCGCGTGATACCTGGTATTGCGCATCGGCGCTCGGTGCCGTCACGCTCGCGGACGTTTTTCGCAGCGTCGCGGGCGCAACGCCGGACCAGCGCAAGAAAAAATTTGAACAACAGGGCACCGAGGAAGCGCGCTCGGCGTCGCAACAAAGCGTCGATCTTCTCTTGATGCAGGCCACCATGGCGATCAACCAGGTGGTGCTGCAGCACCTGCAGGCCTTCGATCTGGGAAGGTTAAAGGCGGTGGGTTCGACAACTTCCTTTCATCAATTCAATTCGTCAGTCCGCTCCTATATCGCAGAGCCGGTGTAGCCCGCTATTGTCTCGGTCAAGGTGGGCGGGTAAAGTGGCGAAGATCACGCGTCGATACCAACCCCCGTGTCCGCGCCACTGATCGAGCCAACTTCGGAGCCACACCGACACCATGCGGATAGATGTCCAGTTCGCCGACCGCGTCGGCATCGCGCACGAAATCCTTGCCGTACTGGCACGTCGTAACATGAACGTCGTTGCGGTCGAAGTCGATTCGTCCGACGTCTTCATCGACATTCCGCAACTTACCGAAATTCTGTTTCCGTCCTTGCGCGACGATTTCATGAAGATTTCCGGTGTGCTTGCGGTCAAAGTCGTCGATGTGCTGCCGGGTGCGCGGCGCCGCCTGCATCTCGATTCCATGATGGCGGTAATGGCCGATCCGGTAATGGCCGTCGATGCGCTCGGGAGCATCGTCGCTGCCAATGCCGCTGCCGCCGCAGTCGCTGACATGAATGAGCGTGAGTTGCTGGGGAAAACGCTGCAGGAACTGTTCGGCGAAACCAGTCTTCAAGCCGAACTGCTGGAAAGCGGCTTCCATGCGCCGGCCCGGGAAGTGCGCTTGCACGGCGAACCCTTTCTGCTCGAAGTGACACCGGTGTCCGAACCGCAGGAATCGGCGCTTGGACAGACGGTCGGCGGTGTGATTACCCTGCATGCCCCACGCCGTCTTGGCGGCCGTATCCACGCTCTGCAACATACCAGCGGCGGTTTCGATGCCATCATCGGCGAATCCGAGCCGATCCGCGCGCTGAAGGCTCGCGCCTCCCGCGTCGCCACGGTCGACGCGCCGCTGCTCATCGTCGGCGAGACCGGCACGGGTAAGGAACTCGTAGCACAGGCCTGCCATGCTGCCAGCACGCGTAGCAGCGCGCCTTTTCTGGCACTCAATTGCGCGGCGCTGCCGGAAAGCCTGGCTGAAAGCGAGTTGTTCGGCTACATGTCAGGCGCGTTCACCGGTGCCCAACGTGGCGGCAAACCCGGCCTGATTGAAATGGCCGAAGGCGGTACCGTTTTCCTGGATGAAATTGGCGAAATGTCGCTCTACCTGCAAGCCAAGCTGCTGCGTTTCCTGAATGACGGCAAATTCCGCCGTATCGGCAGTGATCGCGAGATCAAGGTCAACGTACGTATTATCAGTGCGACCCATCGTAACCTCCGCAAGATGGTCGCGGAGGGCGGTTTCCGCGAAGATCTGTTCTATCGACTCAACGTGTTGCAACTGGAAGTGCCATCGCTGCGCGAGCGTCCGGACGATATCCTGCTACTAGCCCGTCATTTCATTGAGCGTGCCTGTGCCCAGGCGCAGAAACCGATCTGCCGCCTCAATGCCCAGGCTTGTGCGGCGCTGGTGGGCAACAGTTGGCCGGGCAATGTGCGCCAGCTGCAAAACGTGGTGTTTCGTGCGATCACAATGACCGACAAGCGTATCCTCGATTCGTCCGAGTTCGACCTTGCCGAAGGTAGCATCATGACGGAGGAGGCCGCGCATTACGCGGAGCTGGAGGACTGGGAAAAATCGGTCAATGCCTTCGAACGTGCATTGCTTGAACGTTTGTATCCGCAATTTCCCTCCAGCCGCAAACTGGCAATGCGACTGAAGACCTCGCATTCTATGATTGCGAACAAGCTGCGCAAGTATGGGATACCCGGTCCGACGCGCTGACGCGATGCGTCGGATTAATGCGGCAGATCGTCGTCCAGATCTTTGGGGGGATTGACGGCCGGGATGGTGTATTTTTCTTCAGCCCATGCGCCCAGATCGATCTGTTTGCAGCGTTCGGAGCAGAACGGGCGGTATTTGTTTTTCTCGGTCCACTCGACCTTTTTGCCGCAAGTCGGGCAATCAACAACGGTCGCCATAACGTACCTCGATAACGTCAGAAATTACACAGGGTAAGGTCGAACGGCACATCATTCTCAAATGACTTTGGCTTCATGTCTCCGTCCTGGGAAGTGAACCGAACCCACAGCATATATTTGTTGGCGGAAATTTCAGGAATTGCCCCCAGTGATTCGTCGATACTCAAACGAAGCATCTGATACACCTTTCCTTGCAACATTTGCTGATAGCTGCCGGCCTGCGCAATGGTCTTGGCCGAGCGGCCAGATTCGCGTAACAACTTCAGCACCACGCCGATCGCGTCAAAAAGCGGCGCCAGCGGCGCAAACCAGGCAGAAATATCATTGTAGCGCTGCTGCGCAGACCGATGCTGCCAAGCGTAGTAAGACGGCAAGTCGAATTCACAGGCGCCGCCGGGAATGATGGTGCGACCGCGGATGCTCATCAGCCATTCATTATCACGGACGTTCTGTCCGGTCTTGCCTTGCGCAGCAATCAAGGCCGCACTGCTGCGGTCGACATCGGACAATACTTCATCAAGCCGTTCGGATGCGACGTTAGGATTGGATTTAAAACCGAGCAGCGTCTGTTTCTGACGTTCCAGTTCCTGAAGCAAGTCGGATTTCAGGTCGGCACGTCCGGCAACCTCCAGCATTTCAAAGATCGTCGAGAGGGCGATATGGTGCTGTTGCGGATGTTCCTGATGGAGGAAAAAGACGAATTTTTCGTACAAGTCTTCCAGCCGCAACAGTGTGCGAATACGCTCGTTGAAAGGGTATTCGTAGGTGATCAAAATGGCGTCCCTTTAACTTTAAAGCTTGGGCTGGAAATAATTACGTGATTCTGACCGAAGCCATGAAAAATTACAAATATTGCAGGTCAAGCTATCAATAAACCGGCCGCGATTCGGACGTATCAAGCATCAGGCGCTCTTCTCAGCCAGCGATTCATACATGGCATGCAGCTTGTCGACTTGGGGTGCCAATGCCAGCGCATCACCGTTATTGTCGATCACGTCGTCAGCTGCCGCCAGTCGCTGCTGACGCGATACCTGTGCAGCCATGATTGCGCGCACCTGTGATTCGGCAAGACTGCTGCGGCTCATGACGCGTCGAACCTGCGTCTCTTCTGTGCAATCGACAACCAGCACGCGCGATACGCGCTCGTGCCAATTGGCCGATTCGACCAGCAATGGAACTACAAATACCAGATAAGCGCCCTGTGCCTGTGCCGCTTCGCGTTCCGTTTCAACACGGATCAGAGGATGCACGATGGATTCCAATCGAGTCTTGGCACCCGGATCCGTGAATACGAGCGCACGCATTTTTGCCCTGTCCATGGCGCCGTCAGCAGTCAGGAAAGCATTGCCAAACTGCGCTCGTATATCCGGGATGGCAAGGCCGTTTGGGGCCGTCAACCGATGCGCGATCAGATCGGTATCTATGACGGTTGCGCCACGTGCGGCCAGCATGTCCGCGACGGTGGTCTTGCCACTGCCGATACCCCCAGTCAGGCCAACCGAAAATCTGCGTGCAGGGAATGCCGAACCAGACATGTTAAATCGCGAATCCCAAGTACGCTTGCACCAACGGTTTGCCGTAGAGAAGGGCGATCATCCCGGCGACTGCCAGATAAGGACCGAACGGGATCGGATTATGGCGCCCGTGCTTCGCAAGCAGAATCAGGGAAATGCCGACAATCGCGCCAACCAGCGATGACAACAATATGATCAAGGGAAGCATTTTCCAGCCCAGCCACGCTCCTAGTGCCGCCAGCAGCTTGAAATCACCATATCCCATGCCTTCCTTGCCGGTAACCAGTTTGAACAGCCAGTAGACGCTCCACAAGCTGAGATATCCCGCGGCAGCACCGATGACAGCATCGCCCAGCGGCACGAATGTACCGTTCAGGTTGACCAGCAAACCGCACCACAGGAGCGGAAAAGTCAGGTCATCAGGCAGCAATTGGGTGTCTGCATCGATGAAGGTCATTGCGATCAGCAGATAGGCAAACAACAGCGTTGCCAACCCTGCAATGCCACTGCCGAAGCGCCAGACGAGCATGGCCGACAGCATGCCGGTCAGTAATTCCACGATCGGATAGCGCGCCGAAATCGGTGCCTTGCACTTGATGCATTTGCCACCGAGGAAAAGGTAACTCACGACGGGAACGTTTTCCAGCGCAGTAATGTGGTGTCCGCAATGCGGACAAGCCGACCGCGGCACCATCAGGTTGTAGCGATCCGTGTGCGGCAATGGTTTGTCGCTTTCCTGCGCTACATAATTGTCCGATTCGCGTTGCATCATTTTCGGAACGCGATGGATGACCACGTTCAGGAAACTGCCGATCAGCAGGCCAAAAATGGCGGCGAACGCAGTAGAAATGACACTTGCTGGTGGCGCAAAGGCTATCAGGTCAAGCATCACACCACCGCGCCGAGCTTGAAGATCGGAAGATACATCGCCACCACCAGGCCACCGATAATGACGCCCAGAATCGCCATGATCAACGGCTCCATCAGGCTCGATATCGATTCGACTGCGTCGTCGACTTCCTGCTCATAGAAATCTGCAACTTTGCCTAACATTTGGTCGAGAGCGCCCGATTCTTCACCAATGGCGACCATCTGCGTCACCATGCTCGGAAATACGTTGGCGTTCTGCATTGCGGTCGTCAAACTCGTGCCAGTGCTGACTTCGGTCTGGATTTTTCTCGTTGCATCCACGTAAACGGCATTACCGGAAGCGCCTCCCACCGAGTCCAGCGATTCGACCAAGGGCACGCCGGCCGCAAACATGGTGGCGAGCGTTCTCGTCCACCGTGCGATGGTGGCTTTACGTATCACATCGCCAAAAATGGGCGCTTGCAATAAGGTTTTGTCCATGAAACGCTGGACCTTGACCGAACGTTTCCACGATTGGAAAAACAGGTAAAGCGACGCGCCAATGCCGCCAAAGATAATGTACCAATACTTGACGAAGATGTCTGATATCGCCATCACGATCAAGGTGGGCGCAGGCAAATCGGCACCGAAGGTAGAAAATACTTCCTTGAAGGCCGGCACTACCCAGATCATGATCACGGCAGTAACAACAAAGGCGACCACGAGAATCGAAATGGGATAGAACAATGCAGATTTGATCTTGCCCTTGATCGCTTGGGTTTTTTCTTTGTAAATCGCCAAGCGCGTCAGAAGATCCTCAAGAATACCCGCCTGCTCTCCTGCAGCGACCAAATTGCAGAAAAGCGCATCGAAATATAGCGGAAACTTACGAAATGCTTGGTTCAAGCTGCTGCCGGTCTCGATATCGGTTCGCAAGTCCTGAATCAGTTTTGCCACCGACGGATTGGAGTGTCCCTTGGCCACAATATCGAAGGATTGCAGCAAAGGAACGCCCGCCTTCATCATGGTCGCCAATTGACGCGTAAAAAGCGTAATGTCCTTGTCGGTGATCTTTTTGCCGCTGGCGAAGGATTTCTTTTTGACCTTGGTAACCAGAATGCCCTGGCGGCGCAGGGTTACTGTGACATGGGTTTCACCGCCGGCGCGCAACTCGCCCTTGATCAGCTTTCCTGACTTGTCCTTGCCTTCCCAGGTGTAGACGATTTCCTTGACTGTACCTGTGGCTTTGCCGGCGCCAGTTGCCATAATTCTCCCCTAACTATTCGTTGGTGCAGCCGACAACTTCTTCGAGGCTCGTAAGACCTGCCTTGACCTTGACCAAGCCTGCCTCGCGCAGAGTTTTGACGCCGTCAAGCTTGGCCTGCGCCTCAATTTCAAGCGCTGTGCCATGTGCGAGAATGATGCGTTCGATATTTTCCGAAATGGGCATGATCTGATAAATACCCACCCGGCCTTTGTAGCCGCTGCCGCTACAGCGCTCGCACCCAACGGGCTTGTAAGGTAGCCAAGTACCATCCAATTCTTCTTCCTTGAACCCTGCCTCAAGAAGCGCTTCGTCGGGGATGGTGGTCGTCTGCTTGCAGGTGCAAAGGCGTCTTGCCAGGCGCTGCGCGGTAATCATGATGACCGATGATGCAATATTGAATGGTGCAACACCCATGTTCATCAGCCGCGTCAGCGTTGAGGGCGCGTCGTTCGTATGCAGCGTCGAAAACACCATATGCCCGGTCTGGGCAGCCTTGATGGCGATGTCTGCTGTTTCCAGATCGCGAATTTCACCCACCATGATGATGTCAGGATCCTGGCGCAGGAAGGCTTTGAGCGCGACCGCGAAAGTGAGTCCGGCGCGGTCGTTGACATTGACTTGGTTCACTCCGGGAAGGTTAATTTCCGCGGGATCTTCGGCTGTCGAGATATTAATGCCGGGCTTGTTCAGGATATTCAGGCAAGTGTACAGCGATACGGTTTTTCCGGAACCGGTTGGGCCGGTTACCAGCACCATGCCGTACGGCCGTTCAATTGCCTTCAGCAGCAGTTCCTTCTGGTCCGGGTCATAGCCTAGCGCCTCGATCCCCATCTGCGCTTGGGATGGATCGAGAATACGCATCACGATCTTTTCACCAAACAATGTTGGCAAGGTGCTGACGCGGAAGTCGATCGTCCGGTTCTTCGAGACCACCAGCTTCATGCGGCCGTCCTGCGGTACCCGCTTTTCCGAAATATCAAGCTTGGAAATGACCTTAATGCGCGATGCGAGCTTTTCCTTAATCGCCAATGGGGGTTGTGCAACTTCGCGCAAGATGCCATCGACGCGGAAGCGGATGCGATAAAACTTTTCAAAAGGCTCGAAATGCAGGTCGGACGCGCCAAGATTGATCGCGTCCAGCAGGATTTTTTGCAGAAATTTGACGACTGGCGCATCGTCGATATCCGTTGTCCCGGGCGCTTCGCCTTGCTGCGCAGCCACTTCTTCGTCGCCGAAGTCGATGTCGGAATCGTCGCCAATCAACTCATCCAGGTGTTGCTCGGCGCTTTGACTGAGTTTTTCGATCAGACGGATGAGCGCCGGATGTTCGACGATGACCGGCTCCACCGTCAATTCGGTCTGGAACTTAATCTGGTCTAGCGTATGCGTGTTCGTCGGGTCCGAAATCGCAACCGATACCTTGTTCCCACGCTTGGCGAGTGCGATGACCCGCTCTTTTTGCATCAGCTTGGGGCCGATGACGTTCTCAGGCAGGAAATTCAGGTTGTATGACGAAAAATCGATTAACGGGTAACCGAAGGTTTCGGCGCAAAACATGGCAAGCGTACGTGGCTCAATGCTGGCGCTGCTCAGCAGGACATCAATGAACGGCGCCTTCTCAGCCACGGACTGCTTGTGGAGTGCTTCAGCCTGCTGAACGGACAGCCTCCCGGCTTGCACCAAGGCGCGTGCAAGGCCAGACATCGTCGTGTTAGTCGATTGATTGGGGAGAACCGCAGCCATGTAGTGAGCCGGAATTTAGGTCAGAATCATCCAAGTTGCATTAGATAATGCCTATAGGCATCTGATTTGTAAAGGTATTGTGACAAAGAGTCATCAGGATACGATTCCGATGTCGCATCCTGATGACGAGTGTAAAAAGGGGAGGGCTTGTCGACGGATTACGTCTTGATCACCTTGACCACTTTAATGGCCTGATTCTGAACTTGCACGATTTCAATGATGCAGCCTTCCATCTTCAGGCTCACGTTCGCTTCCGGTATATCGCGCAGTTCTTCGAGCAGCAGTCCATTCAGCGTTTTTGGGCCATCGAGGGGGAAATCCAGTTCGAGGTGTTTGTTGATATCGCGTAGTGTCGTCGAGCCTTCCAGCAGACATTCACCGTGCTCGTCCCAATCGAAGGTGTCCGCGCGTGCTGCGCCTGGCATCGACGTCGTAAACTCGCCGATCATCTCTTCAATGATGTCTTCAAGCGTCACCAAGCCCTGCACTTCGCCATACTCGTCGACGATGATGCCAAGCCGTTCATGGTTTTCCTGAAAGTACTGCAGTTGCGTGAATACGCCAGTATCCTCAGGAACAAAGTACGGCGGCGTCAGTAGTTGACGGAAGTGGTCGACGGTCAGTTCTTGTTCCTGGTTGAGCAAGACCATGGCCTTGCGTACATGGAGGATGCCGACAATCCGATTGATTTCGCCTTCGTAGACAGGCAATTTATTGTGGTAGCACGTAGTGAGCTGATGCTTGATCTCGTCGACCGGCACCGAAAGATTGAGTGCTTCGATCTGCGCGCGCGGGGTCATCACATCTTCAACAGAAATCTCTTCCAGTCCGAACAGATTGAGCAAAATGCTCTTGTGCTTTTGGGGGATGAAGTTACCTCCTTCAAGCACGATGGAACGCAGTTCTTCTGTGGAAATTGCGTGCTCGGTAGTCGTCTTCGGTATGCGCAGCAAGCGCAGCAGAAATTTAACGATCAGATTCGTTAGCCACACCAACGGATTCATTACGAACATCAGTACTCGCAACACAGGCGCAATGGCGAGAGCAATTCGTTCAGGGTAGGCGGCACCAATCACCTTCGGCGTAATTTCGGCAAAGATAATGATTGCGAAAGATACTGCGGCAGAAGCGATAGCCAGTGCATATTTGCTCTCGCCAAAATAATAGATGGCGAACGTCGCTGCCAATGCCGACGCAGCGGAATTGATCATGTTATTCCCGAGCAAAATCACGCCGAGCAGGCGCTCGGTTTGCTCAAGGAGGTCTAGCACCAGCTTGGCCCGGCGACTCCCGGCCGAAGCGAGATGTCGGATTCGATAACGGCTCAAGGCCATCATCGCCGTTTCTGAAATCGAAAAAAAACCGGATAAAAACAGTAGGGAGATCAGCCCAAGAATTTGGGCCCATAAGGGAACGGCATCCAAAGGGTCACCGTAAAGAAGTTTGCATGCAGGAAGTGTGCATATGCAAGATTGGTCGGGGTGAGAGGATTCGAACCTCCGGCCTCTACGTCCCGAACGTAGCGCTCTACCAGGCTAAGCTACACCCCGATTGCTGTGTCATCGTTTTGGTGAGAAGCCCCACTCAGTGATTACGATCGACCGCGAAAGCGCATAATTGTAGCAGAGAATCCTTGAAATGGGTATGTGGCATGGTCGAAATTGCATTGACTGCGCGTTGTGCCGCTTTTTCTGCTTCGCGCTTGGTGTAATCCAACGCTCCAGACGTTGTGATCGCCGCCAGGATTTCGTCAAAATGCTGTTCGTCGCCGGTTTCGATGCAGGTCCGCACCAGTTCGCGTTGCTGGGGTGTTCCGTTCTGCATCAGATAGATCAGGGGCAGTGTCGGTTTTCCTTCGCGCAGGTCGTCACCGACGTTCTTGCCGATGTCAGTTGCATTCCCGGAGTAATCCAGGACGTCATCGATCAACTGGAAGGCTGTACCAAGCGATCGGCCGTATTCCGCAGCGGCCTCAATCGCTTCATCCGAGGCGCCGGCGATTAAGGCGCCGAGCTGGGCTGCGGCTTCGAACAGTTTGGCGGTCTTGGATCGGATGACCTGCAGATAGCGTTCTTCGGTCACATCCGGGTCGTGCATATTCAGCAGTTGCAGCACCTCGCCCTCTGCAATCACATTGGTGGCGTCGGCAAGAATCTGCATTACTCGCATGTTGCCCACCGAAACCATGATCTGGAATGCGCGTGAATAGACAAAGTCGCCCACCAGGACCGAGGCGGCATTGCCAAACATTGCATTGGCGGTTTTGCGTCCGCGTCGCAAGGAGGACTCGTCCACCACGTCGTCATGCAAGAGAGTGGCGGTATGGATGAACTCGACCACAGTTGCGAGGTCGTGGTGATGCGTGCCGCGGTAGCTGTAAGCATTTGCCACCAAGAGGACCAGTACGGGGCGAATGCGTTTGCCGCCGGCGCTGATGATGTATTCGGCGATCTGGCTGACTAGCGGAACATCCGAGTACAGTTGCCGGCGGATTACCGCATTGACGGCGTCCATATCGGTGCTGATCGGTTGAATGATGGTGTTCTGAGCGGCGGGCTGGAGGGCGGCAGACAAGATAAAACCTGCGAAATCGTGAATTTTGTGAATTATACGATGACAAGGGCTTCCGTCTGTTACTCATATGAATGGCAAACATGCAACATTAGATTCAAGCCGGTTGCTTGGATCAAGGTGATGTGGCCTTTGACTGTGATGCTAAGTCTATGTATAATCAGAGGTTTTCCCGATTCGAATAGCCGGTTTTCAAGGCGGTCCGGGAAGAAAAAAGTTCATTCACAAACATTCGATGAGGTTTCACATGTACGCGGTCATAAAAACCGGCGGCAAACAATACAAGGTTGCTGCTGGCGAAAAACTCAAAATAGAACAGATACCGGCTGACATTGGTTCCGAAATCACTCTCGATCAAGTGCTCGCAGTGGGCGCTGGTGACACCATTAAGTTCGGTGCGCCGCTGGTCGAAGGTGCCAAGGTCCAGGCTACGGTAGTGGCGCACGGTCGCCACGATAAGGTCAAAATTTTCAAGATGCGCCGCCGCAAGCACTACCAGAAGCGTCAAGGCCATCGCCAAAATTACACCGAATTGCAAATCGTCTCGATCAACGCGTAAGCGTATCGGGCTACTAACTGGATAGGAGTCAGAAATGGCACACAAAAAAGGCGGCGGCACTACGCGCAACGGTCGCGATTCCGAGTCGAAACGACTGGGCGTCAAGGTTTACGGCGGCCAAGCCATCAATGCAGGCGGCATCATCATTCGTCAGCGCGGCACTCGCGTGCATGCTGGTGAAAACGTCGGCATGGGCAAGGACCACACTTTGTTTGCTCTGATCGACGGCAAGGTGCAGTTCACCACCAAGGGCGCTGCACAGCGTCACACCGTGATCGTCGTCCCGGCATAAGCACGGACGGACGTCGCAGGATAAGGCGCAAGCCTTTACACTAAAAGGCTCTGCCGATGGTAGGGCCTTTTTAGTTTCCGGAATCTTTTTACGTAACACTTTCCAGCGCCATTTTTGGCGGCAAATCATGAAGTTTATCGACGAAGCAAAAATTGAAGTCATTGCTGGCGACGGCGGCAACGGCGTTGCGTCGTTTTGCCGCGAAAAGTTCCGCCCGTTTGGCGGGCCTGACGGTGGCGACGGCGGCAAGGGAGGTAGCATCTGGGCGATCGCCGACCGTAATATCAACACCCTGGTGGATTATCGCTATTCCAAACTGCACAAGGCTAAGAGTGGCGAGAATGGTCGCGGCTCCGATTGCTACGGCAAGGGTGCGGAAGATGTGATGCTGCGCATGCCGGTCGGCACGCTGATCACCGATTATGAAAGTGGCGAAATCGTCGCCGATCTGACCGAGCACGGACAAATTTCGCTGCTCGCAAAAGGCGGAGAAGGCGGTTGGGGCAACATTCACTTCAAGACCTCGACCAATCGCGCGCCACGTCAGAAAACAGACGGCAAGGAGGGCGAGCGTCGCGAATTGAAGCTGGAATTGAAGGTATTGGCAGATGTCGGCCTGCTGGGCATGCCCAACGCCGGCAAGTCCACATTCATTACCGCCGTGTCCAATGCACGGCCGAAAATTGCAGATTATCCATTCACCACCTTGCATCCGAACCTGGGTGTGGTTCGCGTGAGTCATGAGAAAAGCTTTGTCATTGCTGATATCCCTGGCCTGATCGAAGGTGCTTCTGAAGGCGCGGGACTCGGCCATCAGTTCCTGCGCCATCTGCAACGCACCCGCGTACTACTGCATATCGTTGATCTTGCGCCGTTTGATGACAAGATCGATCCCGTCAAGGAAGCAAAGGCGATCGTCAAGGAGCTGAAGAAATACGACGAGTCCTTGTTCGACAAGCCGCGCTGGCTGGTGTTGAACAAGCTCGACATGGTGCCCGAAGAGGAACGCAAGAAGCGCGTGAAGGACTTCGTCAAGCGCTTCGGCTGGAAAGGCCCTGTGTTTGAAATTTCCGCATTGACGCGTGAGGGCTGCGAAGAATTGGTCATTGCCATTTACGAGTACCTCGCCGCGCAGCGTCAGCAGGAGCATCGCGCAGAAGAAACGCAAATGGTAGAAGAGGCGCGCGGCATTGTATCGATCGATCCCAACGATCCGCGCTTCAAGGTGGTTGAATAAAATAATTCCGGAATTCCGGCGACAATCAAGCCATCGGCATTGTCAGGCGAGATGGCGGCACTCGATAAGAACATGAACTCCGTCATCCAGAAAGCCAAGCGCCTCATCATCAAGGTTGGCTCCTCGCTTGTCACTAACGACGGCAAGGGACTCGATACCGGCGCTATCGCCAAGTGGGCGGAACAAATTGCGCAGCTGCGTTCGCTCGGCAAGGAAGTGGTGCTGGTGAGTTCCGGGGCGATTGCAGAAGGTATGCAGCGCCTCGGTTTCGAAAAGCGGCCAACCGGCGTTCACGAATTGCAGGCTTGCGCGGCCGTTGGCCAGATGGGTCTTGCGCAGATCTATGAGACGAGCTTCAGGCAGCATAATTTGCGCACCGCGCAGGTTCTGCTGACGCATGCCGACCTGGCAGACCGTGAGCGCTATCTTAATGCGCGTTCTACTCTATTCACACTGCTAAATCTTGGCGTGGTCCCGATCATCAACGAGAACGACACTGTCGTCACCGATGAAATCAAGTTCGGCGACAACGACACGTTAGGCGCATTAGTGGCGAACCTGATTGAAGGCGACGCGCTGATTATCCTGACCGATCAAAAAGGACTTTACACTGCCGATCCGCGCAGGGATCCGAATGCACAGTTCGTGCATGAGGCGAAAGCTGGCGATCCTGCCCTCGAAGCAATGGCGGGTGGCGCCGGGACTGGTATCGGGCGCGGCGGCATGCTAACCAAAATACTGGCGGCGCGACGCGCGGCCACTTCCGGCGCGCATACCGTCATCGCTTGGGGACGTGAAGATCAGGTTCTTACTCGTCTAGCGGCGGGCGAGGCAATCGGCACGCAACTGTCAGCGCAAACTGCGCAGCTAACAGCACGCAAGCAGTGGATGGCAGATCATTTGCAAACTGCGGGCAAGGTGGTGCTGGATGCCGGCGCGGTGCAGAAACTGACTGCCGACGGCAAGTCGCTGCTACCGATCGGCGTTATCGAAGTGGCTGGGGAATTCGGTCGAGGTGACGTGATTACCTGCACCGATGAAAACGGGCGCGCGGTTGCTCGGGGCATGAGCAATTATGCGAGCTCCGAAGCGCGTCGCATCATGCGCCGGCCATCGAGTGAAATTCTTGCAATCCTGGGATTTGTGGAAGAACCCGAGCTTATTCACCGCGATAACATGGTGCTGCTCTAGGCAAACGAAATTGCCCACATGGCATCAAGGTTAAGCAAACGAGCCGCCTCGCTTGCTTAACGATTGCTTTGCGGCGCCAATGTCCGGCTATAACGTATACGCTCGATCATATCTTCCGCCTTTCCGGCGATCGTCTTTTCCTGGCAAAAGTAATCCTTCACCAGTGCAGCGTGCTGCCGATTGGTCGCGTAGGTGCTGATGCGTTCCCATTGGTCGCGCCGTGAGCGCGACCACGAACCATCCGGCTGGCCGAATGCGTAGAGTTTTTTCTCATACGATTCGCAGCGGACTCCCTCATAACTGACATTCCTTACCCCGCCGTCGCTGGTCGCAATCAAGGTGTATCGGATAACGCCGTCCGAACCCACCGTCAGAGACTTGGCATCGATCGCAAACGAATACGAGGTCGTGGCGCTGACATAGAAAGGCAGCAGGTTCTCCGGCTTAGGAGGTGCGGGAAGCTGAATTGCGACTTCCTGCCAAGGCTTGTCCTTGTCATCGAAATCTTCCTCGAAGCGCGATTGCGCCTGTGCAGCAGCAGCGACAAGGAGGATCGCCATCGCGACGGATGCGCCAGATAGACAGTTTTTCAGCATCAATGCTCACTCATTCTTGGGTTTCGCCTCTTGCGGTTGCGGCTCTCCTGCCGGTCGCCCGGCATGGTTCTGACGCAAATAGCGTGCCCCATGACGCGGCGTGTTGCCGTGCGGCGGGCGCGTTAGAAAGCGAGATAGCTCCTGCAACGCCTTTTGATAGACCTCGCGCTTGAACTCGATCACCACGTCCAGCGGAACCCAATAGTCGTGCCAGCGCCAAGCGTCAAACTCAGGGTGATCCGTGCCGCGCAGGTTGATATCACAGTCGCGACCAACCATGCGCAGCAGGAACCATATCTGCTTTTGACCTCGGTAATGGCCGCGGATTTCACGCTTGATGAAGCGGTCCGGTACCTCGTAACGCAGCCAGTCGCGGGTGCGGCCGATAATCTTGACGTGTTCCGCCTTCAGGCCAACTTCTTCTTCGAGCTCCCGAAACATTGCCTGTTCGGGTGTTTCCCCAAATTTGATGCCGCCTTGCGGAAATTGCCACGAATGTTCGCGCACCCGTTTTCCCCACCACACCTCGTTATGGGTGTTGAGCAGGATAATGCCGACGTTCGGGCGAAAGCCTTCACGATCCAGCATGTTGCACCTCAAAACTTTCTGCGGCTAGACGATCCTCATTGTTACAAATTTTGCACGCGCAAATCCGCGCAGGCATCATGTCCGGCCTCTAGCAAGGCACAGGCGTGAATCAAATATGTCAGGAATGGATGCATCAGCCAGCTAATCCTTTAAAATTGAGTTGATTATAACCCTCTCTTTTTAAAAAGAATTCACCGCCATGCGCGCATCACGATTTTTTATTTCTACGCTAAAAGAAGCTCCGTCAGACGCAGAGATCATCAGCCATAAACTAATGATGCGCGCGGGGATGATCAAACGACTTGGTTCCGGTATCTATACCTATATGCCGATGGGATTGCGTGTGATCCGCAAGGTGGAAAACATTATTCGCGAAGAGATGAACCGCGCCGGCGCCATTGAAATGCTGATGCCGGTCGTGCAACCGGCGGAACTGTGGCAGGAAACAGGTCGCTGGGACAAGATGGGACCCGAGCTCATGCGCGTAAAAGATCGCCATGGTCGCGACTATGCAATCCAGCCGACCTCGGAAGAAGTGATTACCGATGTCGTTCGTGCAGACATTAAATCGTATCGCCAATTGCCGATTAATTTTTACCATATCCAGACCAAGTTCCGCGACGAGCGTCGTCCGCGCTTCGGTCTGATGCGCGGACGCGAGTTCACAATGAAGGACGCATACTCCTTTGATCGTGACGTGGATGGCATGCAGAAATCGTACAAGATCATGTATGACGCTTATGTAAAGATCTTCGATCGTTTTGGCCTCCAGTTCCGCGCGGTGGCAGCCGATAACGGCGCGATCGGTGGCTCCGGCTCGCATGAGTTCCATGTGATCGCGGATACCGGCGAAGACGCGCTGGTGTACTGTCCGAATTCCGACTATGCGGCCAACATGGAGGCGGCTGAAGCAGTCGCATTGAGTAACCGTGGTGAGGCATCGCAGTCCCTGACCAAGACGCCGACACCGGGAAAGGCGAAGTGCGAAGATGTGGCCGCACTGCTCGGCCTGCCACTGTCACAGACGGTCAAGTCCATTGTGCTGACGGTTGAAAAGGAAGACGCCGACAAGGAAGTCTGGCTGCTGATGCTGCGCGGCGATCATGAGTTGAACGAAGTCAAGGCAGCGAAGGTGCCAGGACTTGGCACCTTCCGTTTCGCCAGCGAAGGGGAGATTGTCGAATGGTTCGGCACCAAGCCAGGTTATCTCGGTCCGATCGGCACGAAGAAGCCTGTAAAGATCGTGGCTGATCGTACGGTCGCCAACATGAATAACTTCGTGTGCGGTGCCAATGAGGAAGACTTTCACTATACCGGCGCAAACTGGGGCCGTGACCTGCAGGAGCCGATCATCGCTGATCTGCGCAATGTCATCGCGGGCGATCCGTCCCCCGATGGCAAAGGAACGCTGGCCATTCAGCGCGGCATCGAAGTCGGCCACGTGTTCCAGCTCGGTACGCGCTATTCGGAAGACATGAAGGCGACCTATCTGGATGAAACCGGCAAGCCGCAACTGATGCAGATGGGCTGCTACGGCATTGGCGTTACTCGTATTCTCGGCGCTGCGATCGAACAGAATTTTGACGACAAGGGCATTATCTGGCCGACAGCGATTGCACCGTTCGAAGTGGTGGTGTGTCCAATGGGTTATGACCGCAGCGAAGCGGTGAAGGCCGAAACCGATAAGCTGTATGCAGCGTTACTGGCAGCCGGTGTTGACGTGATTGTCGACGACCGCGGAGAGCGTCCGGGCGTGATGTTCGCTGACTGGGAACTAATTGGTGTACCACACCGTGTGGTCGTTGGTGATCGCGGACTGAAGGAAGGCAAGCTCGAATACCAGGGACGTCGTGATACGGCCGCAACAGCGGTTGCTGTCGCCGATATGCTTGATTTCGTCAAAGCCAGACTGGCAGCGTAAAGACCGCCGCTTGTTTTCGATGCATCCCTTTTTATGCCGCTTGGCAGTCCTCGCGGCATTGGCGTTCGCAACCAGCGTCGAGGCCGGTAACCAGAAGGAAGAGGCGCTGGCGGATGGCGTTCGGATTGCACTATCCAACGCCATTGCGGACGCCCGTCCGCCCAAGCCGCAATTTGCCAGTATCGACGAGCGCATCAAATACCTGCACTGGCTCGGCGAGATGTCGGAACGCCTGAAAAAAAGGCTGCCTGACTGGCAAGTGCGGCGCGAGTTTCTTGAAACTGCCTGGTATGAGTCCACGCGCGCCGGCCTGGATCCGGCGCTCGTGCTCGGCCTGATCCAGGTCGAATCGGCTTTTCGCAAGTACGCGGTGTCGCCGGTGGGCGCGCACGGCTATATGCAGGTGATGCCGTTCTGGACGCGCGTCATCGGTGATGGCGACCGCAAGAAGCTTTTTCACATGCAGACCAACCTGCGGTATGGGTGCTCCATTTTGCGTCTTTATCTCGACATGGAGGCCGGCAATCTGTTTCTCGCGCTCGGGCGCTATAACGGTAGCAGGGGAAGACCGGAATATCCGAATGCGGTGCTGTCGGCATGGCGGCAATGGGAGTTCAAGCGTTGAAATTGTATCGGCGGTGATCTTTCTGTCGCGATCTGTGTATCTGGGGCGATATAGGCCCGGTTCCTAAAGTAACGCTGCTACAGAAGCCCGGCATTTCCATCGTTCATGCCTGCACGCACTCGCTCGTCGAGTAGTGCAAGTGCCGTCCAACAATCCAGCAAAATCAAACAGCCAGCATTCAATCGATAGCCGACCAGCTTGTGATTCACCTGTCGACACGAATAGGGCGGTAACGTCGCTTCTTGGCGCCGACCTGATGATTGCAACCACGACACGTAATATCGCGAAAATTGATGGTGCGCTTAGTCCTGCATTCCCATCGCGGTTGAGATGTTGAGCGCCTAGTCTTGCAGCAGCTCTCGTCCAGGCTACTTTTTACCGGTTTGCCGTATGGAATCGTCATACAGTAAAGCGTTTCAGAAAATGGCGATGCATTAGCAAGGCAATTACCTCAACAGTGGCTGATGGCGACTGGTGTCGTAATCCTGGTGTCTGGGTGACGGAGAATGAACGGCACCTGCACTACTCGACGAGCGAGTGAGCGCAGGTATGAACTGCACTGAATGGCATACGATAAGCGGAGAGGGGAATTGAGGCGTCGAACAAATCCTGAAGATGCTTCCCGACTACTGACTGCCGATAAAAACAAAAACGCCCGCGCGATGCGGGCGTTTTTGTTTGGCCTTCGGAAAGACAGATTATTGCAGGTGATTGGAAATGAGTTTCGTCATTTCGAACATCGACACTTGCTTCTTCCCGCCAAACACGGCTTTGAGCTTGTCATCCGCATTGATCATGCGTTTGTTGGCTTCGTCTTGCAGCTTGTTCTTCTTGATGTAGTCCCACACCTTCTTGGTGACTTCAGTACGCGGCAGCGGATTCGCGCCGATTACTGCACCGAGGGTTGCGGACGGGGTCATCGGCTTCATGAACGCTGCGTTCGGCTTGCGTGCTGCCTTCGGCTTTGCTGCCTTCTTTGCTACCGGCTTCTTCGCTGCTACTTTCTTTGCCGGAGCGGCTTTCTTTGCCGGAGCGGCTTTTTTAGCTGCCGGTTTTGCTGCTGCCTTCTTTGCTACGGGCTTTGCTGCTGCCTTTTTAGCCGGAGCGGCTTTCTTGGCTGGAGCTGCTTTTTTTGCTGCTGGTTTTGCTGCGGCTTTTTTCGCAGCGGGCTTCTTGGCGGCTGTCTTGGCCGCGGGTTTTTTGGCTGTTGCCATCTTCGAGCCTCCTTCACAAAGTGTGTTGGGAAATTGCGTCAAATCACGCAACGCTAATAGTGGTGCGGTTTTCATAGGGATGCAAGTGTTTTTTGATCGTTTTCACATGATTTTGTCTTCTTCATGCCACGCGTTCTTCATAGGGAAAATCGGCTAAACAAGGGGTCTTCGATACGCGACGCTCCCTATGGAGATGTGTCAGTCGCACATTCAAGGCGTGTTTTCGATGCAGAGGAAATGCAGCTCCGGATACGGTGCCGGGATAGTGCGTAGCCCGGAGAGCCTCTCTGGCATTGGCTCTCCGGGCTACGGGGGCGTTTTGTTAAGATGCTCCGGTATGTGGAGTCCATCCCCAGTGCGCCTCACTTCGACGGACGCAGGAGTGCCTGTTGATGGCGAGGGGACGCCTCGCTGGACGTTCAAACGCGATGCATCATTGCTGCTACACGTTATCGTTCGGAGCAGGCTTCTCGTCTAGGAGATCAGAGCCGCCGAATGAGGATCGTTCGCGCACGGGATGGTTATTCGACGCAACGTGGCCTCTAAGGACGGGCATGAAAGCGGATTTGGGAAGAGGGTATCGAGCGCGCTGCTTCAGCACTCGGGGTTGGAGGTCGGTTTCGATCGAGCCGCGATATGACAGAAGCTGTCGCCTCGCATAGAGGCGACAGAGACCGAACGACGTGTCAGCGCATGCCTGGCAGCATGCCTTTCATGCCGCGCATCATCTTCATCATGCCGCCGCCCTTGAGCTTCTTCATCATCGATTGCATTTGCTCGAACTGCGACAGCATGCGGTTGACTTCCTGCACCTGCACGCCAGCCCCGGCTGCGATGCGCCGTTTGCGCGAGGCCTTGATCAGGTCCGGCTTGGCACGCTCCTGCGGCGTCATTGCATTGATGATGCCCTCCATGCGCCGGACCTGTTTTTCGGCCTGGCCCATGTCGGCATTGCCCGCCGCTTGCTGGAATTGGGCGGGCAACTTGTCCATCAACCCAGACAGGCCACCCATTTTCTTCATCTGGGAAATCTGGGCCTTGAAGTCATTCAGATCGAACTTGCCACCACCCTTGATCTTGTCTGCCAGATCCTTGGCTGCGGCGACGTCGACGCCTTTCTTCGCCTCCTCGACCAGCGCCAGGATGTCGCCCATGCCGAGGATGCGGTTGGCCATGCGCTGCGGATCGAAGGCTTCCAGCCCATCCAGCTTTTCAGCAACGCCTGCAAACTTGACCGGCTTGCCGGTGATATGGCGCACCGACAGTGCCGCACCGCCGCGTGCATCGCCGTCAAGCTTGGTCAGCACGATGCCGGTCAGCGGCAGCGCATCATTGAACGCCTTGGCGGTATTGATCGCGTCCTGACCCAGCATGGCGTCGACCACGAACAGGGTTTCAATTGGTTTGAGTGCGGCGTGCAGGGCGGCGATTTCCTGCATCATTGCTTCGTCGATGCCGAGACGGCCGGCGGTGTCGACGATCAGCACGTCGTGATAATGCTTCTTCGCAAAATCGAGCGCAGCGAGTGCGATATCGACGGGTTTGTCGGTTGGCGTCGACGGGAAGAAATCCGCACCGACTTGGCTAGTGACGGTCTGCAACTGGCCGATCGCGGCTGGACGATATACGTCGGCGGACACGGTCAGTACTTTTTTCTTTTTCTCTTCCTTCAGGTACTTCGCCAGTTTGCCGACGGTGGTGGTTTTGCCGGCGCCTTGCAAGCCTGCCATCAGGATGATCGCAGGTGGCTGGGTGGCGAAGTTCAGTTGGGATGCTTCCGGGCCGAGGTCGCCTCCCATCAGGAAAGCGAGTTCGCGCTGCACCACACCCACCAACGCCTGGCCGGGGGTCAGGGAGCCGATCACTTCCTCGCCCAGCGCCTTTTCCTTCACGCGGGCAATGAATTCGCGCACGGCGGGCAAGGCGACGTCGGCTTCAAGTAGCGCCAGACGCACTTCGCGCAGCATTTCAGCGGTATTGGATTCAGTCAGACGCGCTTCGCCGCGCATCGTTTTGACGACTTTGGCAAGCCGTTGTGTCAGGTTGTCGAGCATGAGTGATGAGGTATCTAGAAATGGGGCAGGGCCGGAGCGGAAAAACAGGCCGCGGGAACAGCCCCCATTTTACCTGATGCGGCCCTTTGTCCCGTCGCAACCGCCTGCATGGCGGAAATTCGGAAAGGCAGATACGCCGGATGCGGTTTTTCGCGCGATTTGCGGTGCATAACCAGCAGGCCTCAAACAGGAAAACCACAGTAAATCAGTAGCTTACGCATCATGCGCCGAGCTGGCACAAAGGCTGCAATTGCTTGCGTACAACCCAACCGAAGGAGACAGCATGAACAGAAACATCATTTCATTCCTGGCGATCATTTGTACGGTATTCGCATCTGCGGCGCACGCTGAAGACATCGTGCGCCTCGGGAACCTCAAGTTCGCACATTACGGCGCGGTTTCCTATATCAAAGAGATCGGGCCCAAGTGCGGCATCAAGGTCGTGGAGCGGGTATTCGCCAAAGGCCCAGATGTGATGCAGGCAATCATCGCTGGCGAACTCGATGTTGGCGCCGCCGCTTCCGAGTCGGCCATCTCGGCACGGGCCAACGGAGCGCAGATCTATGTGGTCGCGGGCTTTGCCAAAGGCGGCGCACGGCTGATTGCGCGTTCCGACGTCGGCATCAAGTCGGTCAAGGACCTCAAGGGGAAAAAGGTGGGCGTGACGCGCGGTGGCATCCATGAAGTGCTGCTGGCGGCTGAACTGGCGCAAAACGGCATGACGATGTCGGACCGGCCGGGCAAGGATGTGCAGGTCATCTACCTGGCATTCGCCGACCTCAATCAGGCGCTGCTCGGCAAAAATCTCGACGCCATCATGCAGAGCGAACCGCAGTCTTCACAGGCTATTAACAAGGGCTTTGGTGTCGAGGTGATGAAACCATACGACACACCCATCGGCGAACCCGTGCGCACCATCGTCATGACGGAGAAGTTCTACAGGGAACAACGTCCGCTTGCCGAAAAGTTCATGCGCTGCTTCGTCGAGGCGACCAAGGGATTTATCGACAACAAGACGGTGGCCGAGAAATACGTGCGCGAAACGATTTTCAAGGGGCAGATTTCGCATGAGGATTTCAGCGATGCGATCGGCAATTCGCCTTATTCGTATGACGTCACGCCGGATCACATCCAGATCACGACCGATGTGATGAACAAGTACGGTGTCGGCAAGATGTCCCGCCCGCCGGTGGCCAAGGATTGGGTCAAGACTGACCTGCTGGAACAGGCAAAGAAGCAACTGAATATCAAGTGAGGAGAAAAACATGAACAACATTAACTGGCGAGAAGTGGCTGCCGGAATGATCGTGTCAGCCATCCTCATCGCAGTGTGGCAGGGTGCTGCATCGCTTGGCTGGGTCAATCCGCAGATACTGCCATCGCCGCTGGCCGTCGTACAGAAGTGGATCGAATACCTGTTGCCGACCGACGCGTATTCGGCTGCCGCCGGAAGCCGGTGGACATGGGCATTTTCCGGCGAGCTGATCCATGACACCATCAGTTCCATGTATCGCGTGCTGGCAGGTTTTGTGGTCGGCGCAGGCCTTGCCCTGCCGCTTGGACTGTCGATGGGCTCCAACAAGCGGGTATATGCATGGATGAATCCATTGGTGCAGGTAGTCCGGCCAATCCCGCCGATTGCCTATATTCCGCTGTCCATCCTGTGGTTTGGCCTCGGCAATCCGCCGGCCGTGTTCCTGATCGCGATCGGTGCATTCTTTCCGGTGTTGATGAATACGATTGCCGGCGTGCGCCACGTTGACGGCATCTACTTGCGCGCCGCGCGCAATCTCGGCGCGAATCAACGTACGATGTTTTTGCGGGTGATGCTGCCGGCGGCTGTTCCTTACATTCTGTCGGGCGTGCGCATCGGCATCGGCACCGCCTTCATTGTGGTGATCGTCTCGGAGATGATTGCTGTCAATAACGGACTCGGTTTCCGCATCCTTGAAGCACGCGAATATTTCTGGTCCGACAAAATCATCGCCGGCATGATCAGCATCGGCCTGCTCGGGCTGGCGATCGACATAGGCATGAACAAACTGAACAATTATTTGCTGCGGTGGCATCGCGGCCTGGAGAACTGACATGAATACATCGCAAATCAAAATATCGGGCGTCAACAAGGTCTTCAATACCAGCGACCGCCAAGTAATCGCCCTCAAGGAAATCAACCTCGATATTCCGAAGGGTCAGTTCGTTTGCCTGCTTGGGCCGTCTGGCTGTGGCAAGTCAACGCTGCTGAATGCAATCGCCGGTTTCTCGTTGCCCTCATCCGGGGCCATCGCGACAGATGGCGGCGTAGTAACCGGACCGGGGCCGGATCGCGGCATGGTGTTTCAGGAATACGCACTGTTCCCTTGGATGACAGTGGAACAAAACGTCGCGTTCGGCTTGCAGATCAAGGGAATGAACGTGGCAGAAATCCGCCTGCGCGTAGAGGAATTGCTCAACAAGCTTGGCTTGACCGACTTTAAGACTCGCTTTCCGAAGGATCTGTCGGGCGGCATGCGCCAGCGGGTGGCGATCGCACGAGTGCTGGCGCTCGATTCGCCGATCATGCTTATGGACGAGCCTTTCGGCGCGCTCGACGCGCTGACACGGCGCAATCTGCAGGATGAACTGCTGCGTATCTGGGCCGACCTGAAGAAGACGATTGTATTTGTTACTCACAGTATCGAGGAGGCAATCTACCTGGCCGACCGCATTGTGGTGATGACTTATCGCCCCGGCACCGTCAAACGCGACATGACGGTGGACTTGCCACGCCTGCGTGATCCGTCGTCGCCCACGTTCAATGTCTTGAAGCGGGAACTCGGGCAACTGGTGATGGAGGAGCAGCAGCGTCATCACAACGATGAAATGCGGATGGCGGCCGTGGATTGACTTTGCAGATTCCGCAGGCGCTGCATGTCTCCTTGCCGGCACTTGGGGGAAGGCAGAAATGCCTGCCAAAGCCCCATGCTTCAATTGCAGAGAGTAATATTGCGCTTGCAAGCCCGGCGCTGCCGGGCAGCAACGCGCCATGGATGAACGTCCGATGCAAGCACTCACGAACGAATGATGTTCCGCAAACAAAGCAGCCTGATTGTCGTGGCGATCGCCTGCGCTGCGGCTCTTGTTTTCGCGGTCTATTTCATCGCTGCTGACAAGGCCAGTAACGACATCCATGCGGCGGCCGACCGCCAGTTGCATATCATTGCGCTCGATCTCGAATCGGTCGTGGAAAAATTCGAGACGCTGCCCTTTGCCATCGCATTCCAATCCGACGTTGTACAAGTCTTGGCCAAGCCTGGTGATCGCGAGCTCGCTCACAGGCTGAACCTTATCCTCCAGGCCATCCAACGGCAGTCGAAGGTTGGCGCGATTTATCTGATGGATCGCTCAGGCCATACGATTGCGTCCAGCAATTGGGATCAGCCAACGAGTTTCGTCGGCAAGAATTTCGGCTTCCGGCCGTACTTCCGCGAGGCGCTTTCCGGCAGCGCTGGCCGCTTCTATGGCATTGGCAGTACCACCGGCGAACCGGGGTATTTCATCGCACAACCGGTGTATCCCCCGGATCGGCCGCGTGTCGCGGCAAAACCGGTCGGTGTGCTTGCAGTCAAGATCAGCCTCGCGGAATTCGAACAGGCATGGCAAAGCAGCGAAGAACCGTTGGCGCTGGCCGATGACAAGGGCGTCGTTTTCCTTAGCAACAGAAACGGCTGGTTGTATCACAGCATGCGCGCGCTGGACCGCGACGCGCAAAGCGCGCTGGCGGATACCTTGCAGTATGCCGGGCAGCGCATTGCCCCGATATCGTCCTTGCCAAAAAAGGTACAAGCCGGTTTCGGCGAACATGTTGCCAAGCCGGTAGGGCGGCTCGGCTGGCAACTGATGCTGTTTCCTTCGCAGGCGCGGATCGTGCGTGCCGCTACGCTGTCTGCACTGGCGGCTGCTCTGTTGCTGGCCATTGCCGGCATTTCAACATGGGCCTTATATCAACGCCGGAGGCGCCTGGAAGAAGGGCGCGAATCGCGAAAAGCATTGCAGCAGGCTGCCGAGGAACTCGACCGGAAGATTGTGCAGCGTACCCAGGAGTTGCTACAAGCGAATCGCAGCCTGGAAGGCAAGTACGCAAAACTGAAGGAGACGGAGCACCTGCTGCGCTCGACGCAGAACGAACTGGTGCAGGCCGGCAAGCTGGCCATGCTGGGCCAGATGGCAGCCGGGGTCACTCATGAATTGAATCAGCCGCTGGCGGCAATTCGCGCCTTTGCCGACAATGCAGGCACTTTCCTGGCGCGCGGACAGGTGGAGCAGGCCGGCGAAAATCTCGCGCATATCAGTGCCGCCAGTGCCCGCATGGGAGCAATCATCGGACAACTGAAGGGTTTTGCGCGCAAGAGCCATGAAACCGTTGCCTCTGTCGATCTGGCCCAAGCGATTCATGCATCGGCTCAACTGCTCGACAGCGAGTTCCGCCGCCACAACGTCCAGCTGACCATTGACGCCGACAATGCAGCGCTTGTTACTGGCGATATGGTTCGTACCGAACAGGTATTGATCAATCTGTTGCGCAATGCGCTCGATGCCGTTGAAAACACCACGCTCAGAAAAGTCGCGGTAACGCTGCGGCAGGAGGATGGGGACGCGGTGGTGCGTATCCATGATTCCGGCCCAGGGATCCCCGATCAGGTGGCGCAACACCTGTTCGAACCCTTCTTTACGACCAAACCGTCGGGCAAGGGACTCGGATTGGGACTCGCGATTTCTTCCTCGATTGTGCAGGCGATGAATGGGCAGTTAAGTGCACACAATCATGTCGACGGTGGAGCGGAATTCGTCGTGCGGCTGCCGGGGCCCGAGACTATATCGACGCTTGAAGGAGACAAACTTGTCAATGCATGAACCGACACTCGAAGCCGTGCTTGTCGAAGATGAACAGGCGGTGCGCATGGCGACCGCGCAGACCCTTGAGCTCGGCGGGTTCAAGGTGCATGCCTGCGCCAGTGCAGAGCAGGCTCTGCCGTGGTTGCAGCCAAGTTTCGGCGGCGTGATCGTAACCGATGTGCGCCTGCCGGGCCGTTCCGGACTGGAATTGTTGGCGCAGGCGGTCACGACCGATCCCGATTTACCGGTTATTGTGGTCACCGGCCATGGCGACGTCAGCATGGCGGTGGAGGCAATGCGTGCCGGCGCCTACGATTTCATTGAGAAGCCCTTCGCTGCCGAGCGGTTGGTCGAAACTGTCAGGCGGGCGCAGGAAAAACGTCGCTTGATTATGGAGAACCAGCGGCTGAAGGCGGCCTGGGCCTTGCATCCCGATGTGCCTGCACTGATTGGCCAGTCGCAAGCAAGCGAACGCATACGCACCCTGATCCGATCAATCGGCCCCACCTCTGCCGACATCCTGATCAATGGGCAAACCGGTACCGGCAAGGAAGTCGTGGCCCGGCAACTGCACGCTGCGAGCGGCCGCAAGGGGCCATTTGTCGCCATCAATTGCGGCGCATTGCCGGAAACCGTATTCGAAAGCGAAATCTTCGGCCACGAGGCGGGTGCCTTTACCGGCGCGCAGAAAAGGCGCATCGGCAAACTGGAATATGCCAACGGCGGAACCGTCTTTCTCGACGAAATCGAAACCATGCCGCTGGCTTTGCAGGTGAAACTGTTGCGTGTTTTGCAGGAACGCCGACTAGAACGCCTTGGCGGCAATGATGCAATCCAGATTGACTGCCGGATCGTTGCCGCCAGCAAGGCTGACTTGCTGCAATTAAGTGCGCAGGGGGCATTCCGCGAAGACTTGTATTACCGCATCGGTGTCGTCAGCATTGATTTGCCGCGCTTAGCCGAACGCCGGGAAGATATTCCGTTGCTGCTTTCGCATTTCGCGCAAGGCGCCGCCATCCGCTACCAGCGACCCATGCCGCAATGGAGTAGTGCGGATCTGGCGCAATGGCAGGCACGCGACTGGCCCGGTAATGTCCGGGAACTGCGTAACTTCGCGGACCGGTTGGTGCTTGGCGTGGTTGAAACAAGCGCCGGCTTGCTTGACGCGCACACGCATTCGGCGACCGACAGCTTGCCGCAACGGGTGGATGCCTACGAGCGCATGCTGATTGCCGATGCACTGGCTGCCAATGACGGTAACGTTGCCGCAACAGCCGACCGCCTCGGATTGCCAAAAAAGACGCTGTACGACAAGCTGAAAAAATATCAATTACCTGCCGGGAGAGCTGTGGAGTAAGCGTCCTGTGGCATCCGTGGCTTGCTGAAGCGTATCCGTTTGCAGCCGCACTTGGTGTAAACTCGGAGTCTGCTCATCATCCACTTCTGCGATGCTCACATACTTTTTCGTCTTGGCGGCCCTGCTCTACGCAACATGTGCCTTTTTGCCATCACGGCAACACGTCGCGATTTCTGCCGGCACGGCGGTCGGTTGGGTACTGCATGGTGGCGCCTTGTGGGCGGACATGGTGGTGCCTGGTTCATTGCGCATCGGCTTTGCCGTCATGCTCTCAGCGACGCTCTGGATCTCAGTGGCGGCGTATTGGCTGGAAAACCGCAATCTTTCGCTGGATGGCCTGCGCGTGCTGGTGCTGCCGACTGCCGCGCTGGCGGTTATCCTGCCGGTACTGTTCCCCGGTAGCGTCGTGGCACTTCAAAATAAATCTTCCTTGTTTCCCTGGCATGTCGCCATCGCCATCCTGGCGTATAGCACGTTGACCATCGCTGCCTTCCATGCCGTTCTGATGGCCGTGCAGGAGTCGCGCCTGCATACCCATTCGGGCAATGTGCAAGGCGGCTGGCTCGGCATGGCGATTGATCGCCTGCCGGCACTGCTGACCATGGAAAAACTCTTGTTCCGTCTCATCGGATTTGGTTTCTCGTTGCTCACCTTGACCGTGTTGTCCGGCATCGTATTTTCGGAACAGTTGTTCGGTATCGCCATCAAGTGGGATCACAAAACCATTTTCACCATGCTGTCCTGGGCGCTGTTTGGCGCTCTGCTGGCAGGTCGGGTCTGGCGCGGCTGGCGCGGCAAGACCGCATTGCGTTTCACTTTGACCGGATTTGCAACGCTGTTGCTCGCCTATGTCGGTAGCCGCTTTGTGATGGAGGTGGTGCTGCATCGAGGACTTGCATGAAATTCCTGCTCTGGGCTTTGGTTGTGGCGGTCATCGTCGCATGGCTGTTGCGCGGCAAGCAGGCGCCTGGTGTTGCTACGCCAAGCAGCCCTGCCGTAAAGCCGGATGCCGGCCCGGAGGGTGAATCCATGATTAGTTGTGCACATTGCGGTACGCACATTCCCTTGTCCGAATCAATCGTCGCAGCGTCCGGCGCTGCATTCTGCAGTGAAGAACACCGGCGACTCCATGCCGGAGCTTGACGACCGCAAGCAAGCCGGCCGCATCTGTGCTCGCGGGTTGCCCGATGGATTTTCGGCGTTGTATCAACATGCAAAGCTGAAGACAAGCACCACCCGAATCGCAGGTGCGGCGCAATGAGGCCGATGACTGCCAAGGAAACCCGCGAAACATTCTGGCGCACGCTGCAGACGTTTTGTGTCACGCGCATCGTGATTGCGATCGTACTGCTGGTTTATATCGGTTTCAATGCGATTAATGATGTCAACGCGGTCGAGCTTGTCGACAACTGGGACGTCTTCATTGCCTACGTAGGCGTGGCAATCGGCTTCGCGTTATTGGCGGTCTACCTGCAAAAGCGCTTCATGGTGCAGTTGCTGGCGCAATTGCTGATCGATATTGCAGCCATCTCGATGCTGTATATCGTTTCCGGGGGCGCACGCAGTGGCCTGGCAATCCTCTATCTGTTCCCGCTCGCCGGCGCTGCAATCCTGGCGCCGCTCGTCCTTGCGCTGTTCTTCGTGTCCATTGTCACTTTGATCCTGCTGGCGGAAAGCGGCTATCAGGTATTGCATTCAATCGTTGATGCTTCGCCTTCGCGGGCAGGTTTGTACGGTGCGGCGTTTTTCGCCGCAATCTATGTGATCAACCGGCTCGCCGCCAAACTGATCAAGCAAGAAGATCTGGCTGCGCGGCGCGGACGCGATCTGCAGGTGCAGGAGGCGATCAATCGACTGGTGATTGCCGCCATGGACGATGGCATCTTGGTCGTCGGACGTGATGGTGAAGTGTTTGCTGGCAATCCTGCGGTCGAACGTATGCTCGGATTGTCGGTGGCCTATGAAAAAGCGCACTATCGACTCACTGACATTCCGTCCTTGATGCCGATCGCAGACGCTTTTTTCAACTGGGCAAAAGACTCCGCAGAGACGCCGTCAGAAGACGCGTCCATCTTTGTAATGATCAAGCCGGGTGACGACATTGCGGCCATGCAGGGCCACAGCGTGGTGCGCGATGGGCGGCGCGAACTCGTCGCCCATTTGAAGTTGCGGTTTGCCAATGTACAAACGGCCGGTTTGACGGAAGATCGTACGGTGATCTTTCTGCAAGACGTTACCGAAATCGAAAATCAGGCGCAGCAATTAAAGTTGGCGTCGATGGGGCGACTTACCGCCAGCATTGCGCATGAGGTCCGTAATCCACTGTCGGCCATTTCGCATGCCGCTTCATTGTTGAAGGAAGACATCGTCGAGCCGACCCAGTCGCGCTTGCTGAAGATTGTTGGCGACAATGTGGTCCGGCTGAACCGGATGATCGAAGATATTCTCAAGCTCTCACGTAAGGCACATACCCACCATGAACCGCTATCGCTGGCACCGTTCCTGGTGGAATTGATGAACGAGTTCAGGGAAGGCCATGCTGTAGCGCCGGGTATGATTACGTTAAGCATCAGGGATGAACACCAGGTCCGCTTCGATCCGCTGCATTTGCGTGAGGTCGTGGTCAACTTGCTCTCGAATGCCTTGCGTTACGCGAGCGGGCGCGACGGCAGCATACGCATTTTGGCGCTGTCGCCCAAGGTCAGCAGGCTTGAGCTGCATGTGCAGGACGACGGGCCCGCGATTACACCTGAGGTGAGATCGCATCTGTTCGAGCCGTTTTACACGACCTCCAGCAAAGGCACCGGCCTGGGGCTCTACGTGGCACGCGAATTGTGTTTGAATAACGGTGCGATGCTGGATTACGAATATCGCATGGATATGTCGAGCGACGGGCAGGATGAGCCGAGCGGCAGATTCGTGATTACCTTTGCCGTGTCGAACTGATGTTCTGAATCTGCGCCGGAATGATTGAATATTGCCATGACTGCACCCCGTATCCTTGTTGTTGACGACGAAGCCGACCTGCGCGAGTTGCTGGAGATCACGCTTGTGAAGATGGGGCTGGATGTCGACTGCGCCGATTGCCTGTCTGCCGCACGCGCGCATCTCGCGCAACACGAGTATGCCTTGGTGCTGACTGACATGCGCCTGCCCGACGGTATTGGAATCGAGTTGGTACGCGAGGTGGCGAACAACTGCAGGAACACACCAATTGCCGTGATCACCGCATTTGGCAGTACCGATAATGCGGTCGCTGCGCTGAAGGCGGGTGCCTTCGATTATTTGTCCAAGCCGGTCGGGTTGGAACAGTTGCGCTTGATGGTGCAATCGGCGCTGCGCATGCACAAGGTCGATACCGGCGCTGGTGCGGCCGACGGGATTGCAGCGGCAGTGGCCTCGCGTCTTACCGGACAGTCGGCGGTCATGCAAGACCTGCGGGCGCAGATCGTACGCTTGGCGCGCAGCATGGCGCCGGTGGCGATTACCGGGGAATCCGGCAGCGGCAAGGAACTTGCTGCGCGCGATATCCACGCACATAGCGCCCGCGCCGACAAGCCCTTCATCGCCGTCAATTGCGGCGCCATCCCGGAAGCGCTGATGGAAGCCGAATTCTTTGGCTACCGCAAGGGTGCGTTTACCGGCGCCAATGATGATCGCGACGGCTTTTTCCAGGCCGCCAATGGCGGGACCCTGATGCTCGATGAAGTGGCCGACTTGCCTCTGCAGATGCAAGTGAAACTGCTGCGGGCGATACAGGAACGGCGTGTGCGCAAGGTCGGCGCGACAGTCGAGGAACCGGTCGATGTCCGGATCGTCAGCGCGACCCATCAGAATCTCGCCGAATGCGTTGAAAAGGGGCGCTTTCGCCAAGATTTGTTCTACCGCCTGAACGTCATCGAATTGCGCCTGCCCCCGCTGCGCGAGCGTCTCGACGATATCGGCCTGATGGCCGATGCGTTGCTGGAGCGGCTCAGCGCACCGGGAAGCAAGGCAGAACTGTCGCCCCAGGCGCTCCACGCATTGTGTTCGTACTCGTTCCCAGGCAATGTGCGGGAGCTTGAAAATATCCTTGAGCGTGCGCTTGCCTTCTCCAATGGCGGCGTCATCGAGGTCGCCGATCTTGCGCTGAAGGGCGGCGCATTGTCCGTGGCCGATGTCGCGCCAACGCCGATTGCGCCGGCACCGGCGGTCCTTGCCGAACCCGTGGCGACGACACTCCCACTCGCGGAACCGGTCCCATTATCCGCCGCAGATGAGAATCTGCCCCATTCGCTGCCGGAACATCTCGACAATGTCGAACGCGAGATTATTCGCCGCGCGCTGGCCAAGACGCACTTCAACCGCACGCAGGCGGCGGAACTGCTCGGCATCAGTTTCCGCCAGCTGCGCTACCGTATGCAACGCCTGTCGATTCACGAGCCGGATTCATGAACCGATTTTATTTGCGCGAGGACGGCTGGGCGGACGGCGTAGTACGCATGCCGTCGCCGAATTTCGATCCGCGTGCTTTGGACACCGCCATCAATTTGCTGGTGATACATAACATCAGCCTGCCGCCCGGCCAGTTCGGCGGCCCTTTCATTGCAGACCTGTTCGGCAACCGGCTTGATTGTGATGCACATCCGTATTTCGACCAATTGCGATCGCTTCGGGTGTCGGCGCATTTCCTGGTGCGGCGCGACGGCGAAGTCATCCAGTTCGTGTCCGCCAATGACCGTGCGTGGCATGCCGGCGCCTCCTCGTTCTGCGGCCGTGATCGCTGCAACGACTTCTCGATTGGCATCGAACTTGAAGGGACCGATTTTGAAGCCTTCGAATTGCCCCAATATGAATCCCTGGCTGCGCTTACACAGGCTTTGCTGGCACGTTACCCGATTGCCGATGTTGCGGGTCATGAACACATCGCCCCCGGACGCAAGACAGACCCTGGTCCATTCTTCGATTGGGCGCATTACCGCAAGTCCTTGATTCACAACGATCCCCTGAACTTATCCTCCTCGCCTCCTCGCTTCCCCTCATGGGTTGCCTGAAAAGTCAACAGCAATTTGTTGGCAAAAATTATTGCAGATCAAGTAAAAAAGATATTGCATCCTCCCGGAGCTGGCACTAGAATTAGTACCAATCGCGGCATAAACCACTACATATAGTGGTGCTGCGATTTCCCAATTATGGGCTGTTCAAGTTGTTCCTCAGTGTCAAGATGGTGTAACGGCGGGCGGGCATGAACAGCTCTCCCATTCAGATGCGCGTCCCGCGGCATACAGGCAGGCATTGCTTGCACTACGCCGGAAGAGCCGTCTGCTGGCCACGTGAACCCAGGCCGGATTGGGCGTTCTAATTATTAATAACCATAAGCAGCGGCAACGCTGTCAGCAATACACTTCCAGGAGGCTAGATGCACACCAATCAAGAAATTTCCCTTAAGTCCCCCAGTGAATACGGCCTGGTCTCCCCGCATACCGATACGCCGTCCACCACCGCGAATTTGTCGGTCGGTCTTGCCGATTACAAGATCATTCGTCGTAACGGCGCAGTCGTCGGATTCGAGCCGTCGAAGATTTCCATCGCCGTGACCAAGGCCTTCCTCGCCGTGAATGGCGGCCAAGGCGCCGCATCAGCCCGCGTACGTGAACTGGTCGAGCAACTGACGGCCAGCGTCGTGAACGCGTTGGTGCGACGGCAGCCTGCCGGCGGCACTTTCCATATTGAGGATATCCAGGATCAGGTCGAGTTGGCACTGATGCGTTCCGGCGAACACGACGTCGCCCGCGCCTATGTGCTGTATCGCGCCAAACGGATGGAAGAGCGTGCGCAGCAGCAAGCCGCTAAACCATCCGACGCCCCGCAACTCCACGTGATCGAAAACGGCCAGAGCCGTCCACTGGATATCAAGCAGGTGCGCGACCTCATCACGGCAGCTTGCGTTGGTTTGGAAAAGCATGTGGATGCCGAAGCGATCCTCGCAGAAACCCTGAAGAATCTGTACGACGGCGTGCCGGTCGAAGAGCTGCACAAGTCCTCCATCCTGGCTGCCCGCGCGCTGATGGAAAAAGACCCCGCCTACAGCAAAGTCACTGCCCGCTTGCTGATGCACACCATTCGCAAGGAAGTGTTCGGACAAGAAGTCGCGCAGGCCGATGCAGCCGCCCACTATATTGATTACTTCCCGAAGTACGTCAAAAAGGGGATTGAAGCCGACCTGCTCGATACCAAGCTCGCCCAGTTCGATCTGAAGAAGCTGGCCGATGCGATCAAGCCGGAACGCGACCTGCAATTCGGTTACCTCGGATTGCAAACCCTGTACGACCGCTACTTCCTGCATATTGAAGGTACCCGCATCGAAATGCCGCAGGCCTTCTACATGCGCGTCGCGATGGGCCTGGCATTGAACGAAGTTGACCGCGAAGCACGTGCCATCGAGTTCTACAACCTCTTGTCGAGCTTCGACTTCATGAGCTCGACGCCAACACTGTTCAATTCCGGCACGCAGCGTTCGCAACTGTCTTCGTGCTATCTGACCACCGTGTCAGACGACCTCGACGGCATTTATGAAGCGATCAAGGAAAATGCATTGCTGGCCAAATTCGCTGGCGGCCTCGGCAACGACTGGACCCCGGTTCGCGCGCTCGGTGCCCACATCAAGGGTACCAATGGCAAGTCGCAAGGTGTGGTCCCGTTTCTGAAAGTGGTCAACGATACCGCCGTTGCGGTGAATCAGGGCGGCAAGCGCAAGGGCGCAGTCTGTGCCTACCTGGAAACCTGGCACATGGACATCGAAGAATTCCTCGACCTGCGCAAAAACACCGGCGATGACCGCCGCCGTACACACGACATGAACACCGCGAACTGGATTCCCGACCTGTTCATGAAGCGCGTGATGGAAAAGGGCGAATGGACCCTGTTCTCGCCGTCCGATGTGCCGGACCTGCACGACAAGTATGGCCGCGCATTCGAGGAGGCCTATACCGCCTACGAAGCCAAGGCGGCTCGTGGCGAGCTCAAGCTGTTCAAGAAACTGCAGGCGCTCGACCTGTGGCGCAAGATGCTGTCGATGCTGTTTGAAACCGGCCATCCATGGATTACGTTCAAGGACCCGTGCAATATCCGTTCCCCGCAGCAGCACGTTGGTGTTGTCCACAGCTCCAACCTGTGTACCGAGATCACGCTCAATACCAACGATTCCGAAATTGCGGTCTGCAACCTCGGTTCGGTTAACCTGCCAGCGCACATGAAAGACGGCAAGCTGGATCAGGTCAAACTGGAAAAAACCATCCGCACTGCAATGCGCATGCTGGATAACGTGATTGACATCAACTATTACGCCGTCAAGAAGGCGCGTGATTCCAATTTGCGCCATCGTCCGGTCGGCATGGGCATCATGGGATTCCAGGATTGCCTGCACATGATGCGTGTTCCGTATGCCTCGATGGATGCGGTTGAATTCGCCGACCGTTCGATGGAAGCCGTCTGTTATTACGCCTACTGGGCATCAACCGAACTGGCGGAAGAACGTGGCCGCTACAGTTCCTACCGCGGTTCGCTGTGGGACCGTGGCATCCTGCCGCAAGACTCCCTCAGACTGCTCGCTGAAGAACGCGGCGGCTACCTGGAAGTCGACAATTCGGCATCGATGGACTGGTCTTCGCTGCGCGCCCGGATCAAGGAGCACGGCATGCGGAATTCGAACTGCGTGGCGATTGCGCCGACCGCTACCATCTCCAATATCATCGACGTCGCCGCATGTATTGAACCGACTTACCAGAACCTGTATGTGAAGTCGAACCTGTCCGGAGAATTTACCGAAATCAATGAGCATCTCGTGCGCGACTTGAAAGCGCGCGGCCTATGGGACGAGGTCATGGTTGCCGACCTGAAGTACTTCGACGGCAGCCTGGCAAAGATCGACCGCATCCCGCAGGATTTGCGCGACATCTACGCCACCGCCTTCGAAGTCGAACCAAAGTGGCTGGTCGAAGCTGCATCACGTCGCCAGAAATGGATTGATCAGGCGCAATCGTTGAACATCTATATGGCCGGCGCCTCAGGCAAGAAACTCGACGAAACCTACAAGCTGGCCTGGCTGCGCGGCTTGAAGACCACCTACTATCTACGCACCATGGGTGCTACCCACGCCGAGAAGTCGACCACCAAAACAGGCGCGCTCAATGCCGTGTCAGCCTCGGGCGCACTCAGCGGCGGTGCCGCGGCCGCACCGGTTGCGGTTGCGACAGCCGACGATCTTGCCGGACCGGCCTGCATGCTACGTCCTGGCGATCCCGGCTTCGAAGAGTGCGAAGCCTGCCAGTAACTAACTGAGGCACAACTCGGAACGGCGAATTCCGTCCAACCGAGTTGTGCCTTGAAGATCACGCAACGACAACTACAATATCTGTAAGGAAGATCAGCCATGCTAAGTTGGGATGACGAAGTAAGCCCTGTCTCAAAACCCGCTCAAGCTCCGCAACCGGCGCTGGCCACCATGACGCCGTCCGCACAGCGCACTCCGCAATTCAACGATACGGCATTGGATCCTGCTTTGGTTAGCCGGCCGCAGGCAGAGGTCGCCGGTGGCGAATCACGCCGCGTAAATGCCGCCGACAAACGCATCATCAATGGCCAGACCGACGTTAATCAACTGGTGCCGTTCAAATACAAATGGGCGTGGGACAAGTACCTTGCCGGCTGCGCGAACCACTGGATGCCGCAGGAAATCAACATGCAGCGCGACATCGAACTCTGGAAGAACCCCAATGGTTTAACCGAGGATGAACGTCGCCTGGTCAAGCGCAATCTCGGCTTTTTCGTGACCGCCGACTCGCTGGCCGCCAACAATATTGTGCTCGGCACCTACCGCCATATCACCGCGCCGGAGTGCCGCCAGTACCTGCTTCGCCAGGCATTCGAGGAAGCGATCCACACGCATGCCTACCAGTACATCGTCGAATCGCTCGGGCTCGACGAAGGTGAAATTTTCAATGCGTATCACGAGGTCGCCTCGATCCGAGACAAGGACGAGTTCCTGATCCCGTTCATCGACGTGCTGACCAATCCGGAATTCAAGACCGGCACGATGGAAGCCGACCAGACGCTGCTGCGTTCGCTGATCGTATTCGCATGCCTGATGGAAGGTTTGTTCTTCTATGTCGGCTTCACACAGATCCTCGCCCTCGGCCGTCAGAACAAGATGATGGGCGCAGCGGAACAATATCAATACATCCTGCGCGACGAATCGATGCACTGCAATTTCGGGATCGATTTGATCAACACGATCAAGATGGAGAATCCGCATTTGTGGACTCCCGAATTTCGCGATGAGATCAAAGCGTTGTTTTTACGTGCAGTAGAGTTGGAATATCGCTACGCAGAGGATACAATGCCGCGTGGAGTGCTTGGTTTGAATGCACCGATGTTCAAAGGGTACTTGCGATTTATCGCAAATCGTAGAGCGCAGCAGATTGGTCTTGATCCGATGTTCCCGCAGGAAGAGAATCCCTTCCCGTGGATGAGCGAGATGATCGATCTAAAGAAGGAACGCAACTTCTTCGAGACACGCGTGATCGAATACCAGACCGGTGGTGCACTGAACTGGGAATGAGCACGAAAAGTTTTCGCATCGGACAAGCAAGACAGGTGGAGAGACAGCAGTCGACTCGACATCGGTAAGTCGGAAGTAAAGAGACTGCAAAACCGAGAGGCAATTACCAAACTTAATGATCAGTAGACGAACGATTCGATCTTCTGTGATTCAGCCGCTGACCCCGACGCTGTCGGGCAAGGCGGCTTTTTCTTTGAAAAACCTGTTGGGTTTTCAGAAACAGTATTCCTGCGCCGGCTTTGTTGCCGGCGTTTTTTTTGGCTACGGCTGTCGTAGCGCCTCTTGAGCGCGCGGCAAAGGACCTCCGTCATCGTCGACGCGCGACGATGATCTGTAGAAGAGAGGCGTAGCTAAATGAGGCTGAAGTGCTGCATGCGTGAGGTGATGCAGCAGTTCAGCTGGTGCCGAATTCATTAGCGCAAACAGAGGTTTGCTTGTGCCGATGAATAATCCGCGTGGTCCATCGCGATGGCTCATTCGGGTTTCCAACCTCGAAGTTTGAACTTTCTCATCACGTGAAGGAGAAACAAATGGCAACAGCAAAGAAAGCAGCAGCGAAGAAACCCGCTGCAAAGAAAGCCCCGGCCAAGAAGCCGGCAGCCGCTAAGAAGCCGGCAGCCGCCAAGAAGCCGGTAGCCAAGAAAGCAGCAGCTCCGAAAAAAGCAGCCGCCAAGAAGCCGGTAGCCAAGAAAGCAGCAGCTCCGAAAAAAGCAGCCGCCAAGAAGCCGGTAGCCAAGAAAGCAGCAGCTCCGAAAAAAGCAGCTCCGAAAAAAGCAGCTGCCAAGAAGCCGGTAGCCAAGAAAGTAGCAGCTCCGAAAAAAGCAGCTGCCAAGAAGCCGGTAGCCAAGAAAGCAGTAGCCAAGAAAGCTGCTGCGCCGAAGAAGGCCGCTGCCAAGAAAGCCGCTCCGAAAAAAGCAGCCGCCAAGAAGCCAGCAGCTAAAAAGGCTGCGAAGCCTGCTGCGAAAAAAGCTGCCGCTCCTAAGAAGGCTGCTCCGAAGAAGGCCGCTGCTCCTAAGAAGGCTGCCGCTCCCAAAGCTGCCGCGCCGAAGAAGGCTGCTCCGAAAAAGGCCGCTGCAAAGAAGCCCGCAGCTAAGCCCGCAGCTGCAGCTCCTGCTGTGAAGACTGTGCTGAATCCGGCAGCGGCGTGGCCGTTCCCGACCGGCTCCCGTCCGTAATAGCCAGGCTCGCTTGGATGCCTGATTAAGTTCAGGCAAAATGCCCGTTGTGTGACATTGCGTCGCATGACGGGCTTTTTATTTGGAGATCAGATAGTGCTGAACAGCATTCTTGTGTTGATTGTCGATACTGTGTCCGCTGTCCTTGGCGGTGTACTGCTGTTGCGTTTCTGGATGCAGGTCGTACGCGTCCGGCCGCCAGCTTCGCTTGGACAGTTTACGTTTCAACTGACCGACTGGCTGGTGCGCCCATTGCGCCGCATTTTGCCCGGCGTCGGAGGTTACGACTGGGCCAGTATGATCGCGGCCTGCTTGGTAATTGTGATTGCGGTCGCAATCGACCTGGCAGTCATGTCACGGTTCTCACCACAATTCCTGGTGCTGCTGTCTCTCTTGCGGTTTGTCGAATGGGTGTTTTATGGCTTCATGGGCTTCATCATTATCGAGGCTATTTTCAGCTGGGTGAATCCCCATGCGCCCCTGGCGCCATTCATCCGCGCTCTAAATGATCCTTTACTGCGGCCGCTACGCCGCGTTGTGCCCCTGATCGGCAATATCGATTTGACGCCACTGGTTGCCTTAGTCCTGCTGCGCATTGGCCTAATGCTGGTGACTTCATTGGTCACGTCGCTCGCATGATGCGAGACTGGTGCTCGTCAGTTCCACGCGGTATCCGGATCAGCGTGCAGATCACGCCGAATGCCAAGAAGAGTGAAGTCATCGGCGTGCTGGAAGATGTCTTGAAAATTCGGCTGCAGGCACAGCCGATTGAAGGCAAGGCCAACGAGGCATTGACGCGGTATCTGGCCGATGCGTTGGATGTGCCGAAGAGTGCCGTGTCGATTACACATGGGCATACCAGCAAGCGCAAGATTATTGAAATCGTCTCGTCGACCCTGACGGAGGCACATGTCAGGCAGATTCTTCTGCCTGCAGACATATAACATACGATCCCGTCATGTTCTACTAAGAAACAAGGTGGGTTCAATGTGGAAACCTGGTGACCTAAGAGCGAACTTTCACCCCGACCGTGCGGGCCTCGCCAGTCACAGCCAATCTCGATCCTGAGTTGCCCTATGTCCTCGCAGCGCACACATAGTCCGTACGTTTTGTGCCGTTTCGCAGGCGGACGGTATGCCATCCGAAACTTCCGCTTTACCACCGCGTATCGTTCATTTCTCGTACGCGAGGTTTCCACCAAGCCTTAGTTTGGATGAAATTGCGCTAGTGAGTGACGCGTGTGACGCCGTTGGCAGTTGTCAGCTTCACCGTATCGCCAATACGAAAACGCTCGGCACGATCAACGCGGTATGTGCGGATATCACCGTTCTCAAGGCGAACCGTCAATTCGGTCGTGTTGCTGCCCATTCCTGATTCTTCTGCCCGTTGACCGGCCATGCCGCCCGCCAGTGCGCCGCCAATTCCTGCCGCCGCACTGCCATTGCCTCTGCCGATCGTGCTGCCGGCGACACCACCTAGAAGTGCACCAACGAAGGAGCCTACACCGGAAGGTCGTCCTCCACGGACGGCGACGTCGCGTACATCCGTGACTTGGGCCGCCTGCACGAGCGTGCTCCCCTGTGTCGTCATAACCTGCGCAGGCGGGGGTGACGTGCAAGCTACGAGCAGGACTGTCACGAATAGAATGCTCAATTTCCGCAGGTTTGCGTACATGCGGCCTCCCGCGCAAAATCAATGTGTCTTAAAACCGGTAGCCGAACGCCTTTTCAAAGCGATCTTCAATTTCCTGACGGCTCGGCGCGTGGTTCTGACCACCCTCATAGGCGATCTTGATTGCCCCCATGAGGCTTGCAAGGCGGCCCGTAGTAGTCCAGTCCATGTCCTTGCTCAGGCCGTACAGCAATCCCGCGCGGAACGCATCGCCGCAACCGGTCGGATCGACCACTTGGTCGGCTTTCACGCAAGGGATGTCAATGCGCTGTCCGCCGGTGAAAATCTCCGCACCCTGTTCTCCGCGGGTCACGATCAGCGCTGACACGCGCTTGGCAATCTGGTCCAGTGACAGTCCTGTGCGTTCCGTCAGCAACTCGGCTTCATAGTCATTGACTGCAACATAGGTGGCCAGTTCAATGAAGTGTTCCAGTTCGGCACCGTTGAACATCGGCAAGCCTTGTCCCGGATCAAAGATAAACGGAACGTTCAGGTCGACGCAGTCCACCGCATGCTGAAGCATGCCATCGCGTCCGTCCGGCGCTACGATCGCCAGCCTGACAGCGCCCGCGTCGGCGACCTTGTTCTGATGCGAAAACGTCATGGCGCCGGGGTGGAATGCGGTGATCTGGTTGCTGTTCGCATCCGTGGTAATAAATGCCTGTGCCGTGTAGGACGTGTCGATCGTGCGAACGCAGCGCCGCGAAATCTGCAGGCGGTCGAGACGCTCCAGATACGGACCGCCATCCTGACCGACGGTCGCCATGATCAACGGATCGCCTTCCAGCAGTTTTAGGTTGTACGCGATGTTGCCTGCGCATCCGCCGAATTCGCGGCGAAGTTCCGGCACCAGGAAGGCAACGTTGATCTTGTGCAGCTGATCGGCGAGCAGCGCTTCAGAAAATCGTCCGCCGAACAGCATGATGGTATCGAATGCGAGCGAGCCGCAGATTAAGGATGTCATGGATGCCTGCCAGGTAATAAAAGAAATTGTTTCGACGAACGGCGTCACGTGTCGTCAATGGGAACGCCGCAGTGTATTACGGATAGAACAAGTAAACGCGGTATCCCGATGCCTTTAATTGCGACAGTTCAAAGAACAGCTTGACGGCTTGTTCCGAACGCGCTGGGAACCCTTTTTTCACCTCCTGCGCCGACGGCAGGTAATCTCGCGGGGCAAAGACACGGCGGGCAATCGCCTTTTCATTCGCGTCATTGAGCGTCAGTTCGATATTTGGCCATGCCTGATCAGTTGCGCCATGATTGCGCAGCAGAACGGAAAGCGTCAACGTATTGGCCTCAGCGACAAGGGTCTGCAATTCACTCGATTCGATCGACACCGACTCAATCCGCGTCGGCAATCCGACCTGGCATCCGATTCGCACGCAGGCAGTGTCGAGAACCGGTTTCATGCGCGGAAACCAAGCGGCAATCTGATCGCGGAAAACGTACGTGCCTTGCACCAGGAAGGCACCCAGCAGCAGGGCGGAGCAGACAACCATAACAATGTGCAAGGCGTTACCAATGCGTTGCTTTCGCCGTCCCTGCTTGACGAAATTAGGTTCCTCATACGCAGCGGCATCGACCTGATCGAGCGCATCGCCTTCCATCTGTGCCGATGATTCCTGCTCGTTGCGCCAAGGTTTGCTTTCGAGGTCATCGATTGCCTGCTCGATCGGGTCCGACTCTTGTACTTCCTCGCTAGCCGGCTTTTCGGAATCTGCCTGCGCGGGCTTGCGCGGTTCATGGGTGAAATCCATGAGGGTCATGCGCAGAAGCGGATCGTCTTTCCGAATATTCTTGTCGGTTTCCGAGGCGTCGTCAGCGGAGAAATCGGGCGTTTTATCTTCTTCAGCATCCATCGCAGGACTTGGCTCCGGTCCTGGGCTAGACACGTCATCGCCGGACATGGCGGGGGCAGCAGGTGCCTCGGGCGCATGGCTTTCGGTTTGCGGCGCTGACTCGTTACGAGGCTGTTGGGGGTTGGGCAAACCGGTTGCCTGCTCCAAATCCTCCGGACGCAACAGGTTTTCGATGCCGTTGAAGATTTGCTTGCAGGCCCCGCAGCGCACCAGGCCGGCGCGCAGCTTCAGCTGGTCATGCGCGACCCTGAATGTCGTCTGGCAATGCGGACACTGGGTTGCGAGCGCCATCGCCGTTATTTTGTGGCGGCGGACTGGCCAGAGAGCGCGACCCAGCCTTCGTGTTGCGCCCAGACCGACATCTTGAGGAAAGGTGCGTAAGCCGCGGCCACTTCATCAGCCTGTCGCTCGAGAATGCCGGACAACACGAGGCGGCCTCCCGGTGCAACGCGCGACGAAAGCATTGGGGCCATCAGCTTCAACGGACTGGAGAGAATATTGGCGACCACGACGTCGTAGGTTTTCTGCCGCGCAGCGTTGGCAAATTCTTCCGGAAGGTAATAGTCGATCTCGCAGTGATTGCGTTCGCTGTTGTAGCGGGCCGATTCGATGGCCTGTGGATCGATGTCGACTCCGTATACCGGATTAGCACCCAGTTTTTTCGCGACCATGGCGAGAATGCCGGAGCCGCAGCCATAGTCGAGTACAGACAGGTTTTGCGGCGCATTAGCTTCCAGCCATTCCATGCACAGTCGCGTGGTGGGGTGGCTGCCGGTGCCAAACGCAAGGCCGGGGTCGAGTTCCAGTATCAGACCATTCGGATCTGGCGCGTCGTGCCAGCTCGGTACTACCCAGATATTCTTGCCGATATGGATTGGCTCAAACTGTGATTGTGTCAGGCGCACCCAGTCCTGCTCGGCAACCGGACGCAATGAGTAGGCGGGCGTGGAAATGCCGCAGGCTGTTGCTGCCTCAGCCACGACAGCCGCGTAGTCCGCGCCGTCAGCAGCCAAAGCCACGACACGACTGTGTTCCCACGCGGCTTCTGTCGGTTCCATGCCCGGTTCGCCGAACAGCGGACGTTCGGCATCGGTGCCTTCGTCCGCATCTTCAACCGATACCGACAGGGCGCCCGCTTCCATCAGCGCATCGGACAAAGCCTCTGCGTGGTCACGTGCAACTTCAATGACGATTTCGGTCCAGCTCATGAATGCCTTTTTGTTTACTTGCCGGACTTGGCGCCGCCCTTCGGCAGGTCCGGCTTGTCTGCCAGCTTCTGTTCCAGGTAATGAATGTTAGTGCCACCTTCGATAAAGCGGGCGTCTACCATCAGTTCGCGATGCAGCGGAATATTGGTCAAGATACCCTCGACCACCATTTCGGACAACGCGATTTGCATACGACGGATCGCTTGTTCGCGCGTGGCGCCGTACGCGATTACCTTACCTACCATCGAATCATAGGTCGGCGGAACAAAGTAGCCGGCATACGCGTGCGAGTCGACGCGGATACCAGGGCCGCCGGGCGGATGCCAGGCGACGATCCTGCCTGGCGATGGCGTGAACTTGAATGGATCTTCGGCATTGATTCGGCACTCGATCGCATGACCTGACAGTTCGATGTCGCGCTGGCGGAAGCGAAGCTTTTCGCCTGCGGCGACACGGATTTGTTCCTGGACCAGATCGACACCGGTGATCATTTCAGTAACCGGGTGTTCCACTTGGATACGCGTGTTCATTTCAATGAAATAGAACTCGCCGTTTTCATACAGGAACTCGAAGGTGCCCGCGCCACGGTAGCCGATCTTGCGGCAAGCTTCCGCGCAGCGATCGCCGATGCGTTCAATTAATTTGCGTGGAATGCCGGGCGCCGGCGCTTCCTCGATCACTTTCTGGTGGCGGCGCTGCATCGAGCAGTCACGTTCGCCAAGCCAGACAGCATTCTTGAATTCGTCGGCAAGCACCTGGATTTCCACATGGCGCGGATTTTCCAGGTACTTCTCCATATAGACTTCCGGATTGCCGAATGCTGCACCGGCTTCCGTCCTGGTCATGGTTACCGCATTCAGCAATGCGGCTTCCGTATGCACGACGCGCATGCCGCGACCGCCACCGCCGCCGGCTGCCTTGATGATGACGGGATAGCCAACCTTGCGGGCGATGCGAATGATTTCCTTTGGATCCTCCGGCAAGGCGCCATCAGAGCCGGGAACGCAAGGTACGCCGGCCTTGATCATCGCGTGCTTGGCCGACACCTTGTCGCCCATCAGGCGGATTGATTCCGGACGCGGACCGATGAACACAAAGCCGGATTTCTCAACGCGTTCGCCAAAGTCAGCGTTTTCAGAGAGAAAGCCGTAGCCCGGATGGATCGCTTCTGCGTCGGTGACTTCGGCGGCGCTAATGATCGCCGGCATATTGAGATAGCTCAGCGAGGATGGCGCCGGGCCGATGCAGACTGATTCGTCGGCTAGCTTGACGTACTTCGCTTCGCGGTCGGCTTCGGAGTGAACGACGACAGTTTTGATGCCCATTTCGCGGCAGGCGCGCTGAATACGCAGCGCGATTTCACCACGATTGGCGATGAGGATTTTTTCGAACATGGCGGATGATTGCTGATGCTTGTGTCACGTTAAGGGGCGGAATAAATAGCGCGGCATATATATGCCGAATGCGCGATTCTTAACCGATCACAAACAGCGGCTGGCCGAATTCGACGGGCTGGCCGTTCTCCACCAGAATTTGCTTGATCACGCCGGAAGCGTCGGCGTCGATTTCGTTAAGCAGTTTCATTGCTTCGATAATGCACAGCGTGTCGCCTTCCTTTACCGTGGAGCCGACTTCGACGAAGGCCGGGCTGCCTGGTGCGGAGGAGCGATAGAAAGTGCCAACCATTGGCGACTTGACGACGTGGCCTTCCGGTTCTGCTGGCGCAGCGGCAATCGGGGCACTCGCTGCCTGCGCAACCGGTGCGCCGGCCGGCGCAGCACCGGCATGCTGCATCGAATGCGGTTGCATCATGACGACTTGGTTTTGCGGTGCTCCCGAGGATTTGACGATACGGACTTTGCTTTCGCCTTCGGTGACTTCCAGTTCGGCGATGTCTGATTCGGCGACGAGGTCGATCAGCGTCTTGAGTTTTCGTAGATCCATATGAAATCCCTCAGATTTATGTTTTTATTGCAATTGAAATCGCCACAATTATATGTTGTTTGCGGCGAGATAAAGAAAATTACAGCTTTTTGAGTGCGAACTCGATGGCGGCCTGATATCCGTCCACGCCCAATCCGCAGATGACGCCAATGGCGATGCCGGACAGGTAGGAGTGGTGACGGAAGCTTTCGCGTTGATGAATATTGGAGATATGTACTTCAACAAACGGAATGGCGACGCCCGCCAATGCATCGCGCAAAGCGACACTGGTGTGGGTGAGACCGCCAGGGTTAATTACGATGGCATCCACGCTTTCGGCCTTGGCAGCTTGAATACGGTCGATCAAAGCTCCTTCATGATTGCTCTGAAAGCTGGTCAACAACGCACCCATAGCGGCAGCCTGCGCAGTCGCCGCTTGCTCGATATCGGCGAGCGTGGTCGATCCGTATACCTCCGGTTCACGTGTGCCCAGAAGATTCAGGTTCGGGCCATTGACCAGAAGAAGTTTTTTTGCCATGGAGATAAAACTCCGTTTGACGAGGATGCCGCATTTTGCCGCCAAATGATGCTGACTGGCAAGGAGAAATATACAACTTGAGCTAGAGCAAGTTCAGGTCCTTGCGGAGCTCATTCATCTTCAAGCGGCCCATGTAGGTTTTTTTCACCTGTCCGTCGCGTCCGATCAGAACAGTAAAAGGTAGTCCGCCGGCCTGGTTTCCCATGGATCGCGCCAAGTCAGTTCCGCCCATCCCGCCAATGTAGAGTGGATAGGCAATGTTGTATTTGGTAGCAAATTGGGTGATGTTCGATGGAGAATCAATGCCGATGCCAAGAATTTGTATTTTGGTGGGCTCGATTTCTTTTTGTAATGCTGACAATTCCGGCATTTCATCCACGCAGGGCGCACACCAAGTTGCCCAAAAATTAACAATAAGTGGCTTTTGTTTCCATTGCGATAAGTTTTGCTGCTTTCCGCTCGCATCCATCATAGATTGCGCCAGTAATTTGTCGACTGCAGCTGCGTCTGCATTCGCTGGCTTCGTCTGCTGGCTGCCGAAAAAAATACCGAGCGCCGCAAACAGCACCGCTATGCATGCAAAGAGTGCGAAGTTTTTTTTCATAGCACTTATGTTCCCCCAAGCAATGCGCGGACGGCGTCCACATTCGAGCGCGTTGGTTTGCCATCGGGTCCGGCTTTTATCGCGCCGCGCAGGTCATCTGTTTCATAAAGAGCAAGATGGACGCCCTCGTTATTCCACATGAAGCTCACCGTCTCAACAGGTTCACCTCGCCCAGAGAAATGCGCCGTTTCCGATACGTCAAAGTCAACGTTCTTGTTAATAAGGAAAATCTCGACGTCCTTGGCGCTCTCTGCAAATAGTTGCAGGTGGATGTCCGAATGTTCTCCGGCAGTTCCATTCAATACGGCGCCGGTCAGGTAGGGTGAGAAACATGCCAGATCTTCCATCAGGCGTACAGCCAGCTTGCGCAGGTGCTGCAAACGGGCGGGCTGGGTATCGCCAAAGAATAGCTCGTTATATATACGTACTTCGTCTTCGACCTGTGCATTGTCCGGCATGATCTCACCGCGTACTTTGGCGTTTCCGAGAACTTGTTTGGCGGCTTTCCGCTTTGCGGTGGCATAGTCTGCGCCATCTTCGGCAATCAAGCGGGCTGCGGCTGCGGCGATTTCTGCACGCAGCATGTCGGTATTGGTGCTGTAGTTGCTCATGGGCGTCGATGATACTCCGTAAGGCGAATGACCGCGGGTCAGGTAAAATCGCGGATCTGACGAAATATCCTGATTGGACCTTTTTCTGGAGATTTCAGTCAGATTTTTTATTCATTTTGAAACACCACCATGCACATCCACATTCTCGGCATCTGCGGTACCTTCATGGGCGGACTCGCGGTATTGGCCAAGGAAGCCGGGCATAAAGTCACCGGCTGCGACGCCAACGTTTACCCGCCGATGAGCACCCAGTTGCAGGCGCAAGGCATTGAACTGATCGAGGGCTTCGGACCGGAACAGGTCAATCTGCAGCCCGACCTGTTTGTGATCGGCAATGTCGTTTCGCGCGGCAATCCGCTGATGGAAGAAATCCTGAATCGCGGTCTGGCTTATACCTCCGGGCCGCAGTGGATCGGCGACCATATCCTGCAAAATAAATGGGTGCTGGCGGTTGCCGGTACGCACGGCAAGACGACAACCTCCTCGATGCTGGCCTGGATACTGGAAGACACCGGTTACGACCCCGGTTTTCTCATCGGCGGCGTGCCGATGAATTTCGGTATTTCGGCCCGACTTGCGGGCAAGGCGGATGAGTCGAATTTCTTCGTGATCGAAGCCGACGAATACGACACGGCATTTTTCGACAAGCGCAGCAAGTTCGTTCATTACCACGCAAAAACTGCGATCCTGAATAACCTTGAATACGATCATGCGGATATTTTCCCTGATCTGACCGCGATTGAAACCCAGTTTCACCACCTTGTGCGTACCGTTCCCGGCGTTGGCAGGCTCATCGTCAATGGTCGTGAAGAATCCATGCGGCGCGTCATGGCGCGCGGCTGCTGGAGCGACAAGGAATGGTTTGGCGTGAATGGCAATGAAGGCTGGTCCATGAAGGATCATGAAGATGGCAGCTTCGACGTCCGCTTCAACGGCGAAATTCAAGGTACTGTGGACTGGTCACTGACCGGCGAGCACAACCGTCTGAACGCGCTGGCATCAATTGCCGCCGCGCGCCATGTTGGCGTCCCGCCGGCACTTGCGATTGAAGCCTTGTCCAAATTTGAAAACGTGAAGCGCCGCATGGAAGTGCGAGGTGTGGTGAACAACATTACGGTGTACGACGACTTCGCGCACCATCCGACCGCAATTGCGACCACGGTTTCCGGTTTGCGTAGCAAGGCAGGCAAGCAACGCATCCTCGCTGTGCTGGAGCCACGTTCGAACACCATGAAGCTTGGTACCATGAAAGAGGCGCTACCCGGCAGCCTGGTGGAGGCGGACTTGGTTTTCGGCTACGGTGCAAGAGCGGGCAAGGATGCGCTCGGTTGGAATCTCGGTGAAGCGCTGGCGCCGCTCGGAACGAAAGCGGCTGCTTACGACGAACTCGATACGTTGGTGCAGGCCATCGCAAAAGCAGCGCAACCGGGCGATCACGTTCTGGTAATGAGCAATGGCGGATTCGGCGGCGTGCACCAGAAGATCTTGGACGCGCTGTCGCAATGATTCTTTATTTGCACGGATTTCGTTCATCGCCTCGTTCGTTCAAGGCACGCTTGCTCGGCGAACGCATGGCGGCTTTGGGACGCAGCGCCGAATATCACTGTCCACAACTCCCGGCTTCGCCGCGCGAAGCGACTTCGCTTGCCGAAGAGCTGATACACGGCGTCGATCCGGAACAAGTGACGCTGATCGGATCGTCGCTCGGGGGCTACTACGCAACCTGGATTGCGGAGCGGTTCGGATGCCGCGCAGTGGTGCTGAATCCCGCAGTCAAGCCACCACGTGATCTGGAAAAATACGTTGGCGTGACGACCGCCTATCATTCAGATGAACCGTTTGAATTCAAGCGGGAATATATCGACGAGCTGAAGGCTCTTGAAGTAGAGCGCATCACGCAGCCGGAACGTTATTTTCTGGTGGCGGCGACGGGTGATGAAGTCCTCGACTGGCGAGAGATGGTTGCGCATTATCCCGGTGCAAAACAATGCATCATTCAGGGAGGCGATCACGGCATCTCGGCATTTGAAGACTATATCGACCAAGTGCTGGCATTTTGCGGCATCACTACGGGGGGCGGCGCGTGACGCTGCACTCCGTGCGGCATGCGCGCTGGTATTCGCATGTAAACAGCGTTAATCCGACGCGCGAAATGCGCGGCTGGCTCACCGACACCATGTCGCTCACGCGCAAGCTAATGGCGCACAGCAGCCATTTTCGTGTACGCCGTCTGCACCAGGGACGCGGAATGTGTCTCGCCGATGAGTGTGACGCCGTCGAGCTCGCACGGTGCGCCTGCGTGCAGGAACGCGAAGTGTTGCTGCAATGCGACGGACACCCGGTGGTATTCGCGCATACGATCGTGCCGCTGAATGCCACAACGTCAGACTGGCCATTCTTCGGCACGCTGGGCGAACGCTCACTCGGTACTACTTTGTTCGGCGATCCGCGCGTGGTGCGCGGGTCGCTGCAGTATGCACGGCTGCGCGCGCAGCACCCGTTGGTGCGGCGCGCAAGCGCGGCGCTCGGTGGTGCGCAGTTTGAGTCGGCGCTGTTTGCACGTCGCTGCTTGTACCGCCGCAAGAACGGCGTGCTGCTCGTGACGGAATTGTTCCTGCCATCGATTGCAGGACTCAAGCCCGTGGCTGCTGAAATTAATCTGAATCGCTGATAGGCAAACAATCAATGAACGTATTTTTCGAAGAGTCCGGTGATTTCAAGGCCGGCGCTGTCCTGTCTCAGCAGGGCGAGGCCTATCAGGTCGAAATGCAAAGCGGAAAGCGCGCCAAGGTGAAGGCGCGCGACGTCCTGCTGCAATTTGCTTCGCCAGAACCGGCACAATTATTGAGCGATGCGCAAGCCGTCGCGGAAGACATTGATCTCGATTTTCTGTGGGAAGTCGCAGGCGAGGAAGAATTTGGCTTTGCCGAGCTCGGCGCCGAGTATTTCGGCCATGCTCCCAAGCCTGACGAAGCCGCCGGTTTGCTGTTGCGACTACACAATGCACCGATTTATTTTTACAAGAAGGGAAAAGGCCGCTACAAGGCGGCGCCGGAATCTTCGTTGAAGGCCGCACTCGCAGGCATCGAAAAGAAAAAACAGCAGGCCCTGATCCAGGCGCAATACGTCGACGAGCTGAAAGCGCAACGCCTGCCGGATGCGCTCAAGCCGATGGTTATGCAGCTACTCTTTAAACCGGACAAAAACAGCATCGAATACAAAGCCCTCGAAACAGCGAGCAGCGAGATGCAAATGACGCCACAACGTCTGATGCTCGCAACAGGTGGCATTTCCTCGCCGAAGCAACTGCATATGGCGAAATTCCTGCACGAGTATTTCCCGAAAGGGATTGGATTTCCCGCAATGTCGATACCTGCGGTGCGATCATTGCCGGTCGCCAACGTGCAAGCGTTTTCGATCGACGACGTCACCACCACCGAGATCGACGATGCGTTTTCGATTGTCCAACTCGATGACGGCAAGGTACGCGTCGGTATACATATCGCCGCTCCGGCGCTCGGCATTGGCCGCAACGATGCTATCGATGCTATCGCTCGCCAACGTTTGTCGACGGTCTATATGCCCGGAGACAAAATTACGATGCTCCCGGATGAACTGGTCGAAGCCTTTACCCTTGCGGAAGGCCGTACCTGTCCTGCCGTGTCGCTGTACGCTACGCTCGATCCCACTGACTGGTCGGTAGTATCTACCGAGACAAAAGCAGAAGCTGTACCCATTGCAGCCAACCTGCGGCACAACGATCTAGACGACCTCGTCACTGAAGAGAATCTGGCCGCTGGTGTGGGGGAATATGCGCACAAAGCCGATATCGCCACACTTTGGCAATGGGCACAGGTTCTGGAAAAAGGTCGCATGGTGAAGCGCGAGGGTTTCGGACTCAAACCGGAACAGACCAATCGCGTCGACTTCAATTTTTACGTAGAAGACGATGTAGTCACCATCGTACGCCGCAAGCGTGGTGCGCCGCTCGACAAGATCGTTGCCGAATTGATGATCTTTGCCAATAGCACTTGGGGCAAATTAATGCACGACCATGGCGTGCCCGGCATATACCGTAGCCAGGGAGGCGGCGGAGGCGGCTGGGCGGCGAAGATGCAGGTCCGCATGGTGACGCATGCCGCGCCTCACCAAGGGTTAGGCGTTGATCAGTATGCCTGGAGCACCTCTCCACTACGCCGCTATACCGACCTCGTTAACCAATGGCAGATCCTCGCGTGCGCCGAGCATGGCGTGACGGCACCGCTTGTCGCACCCTTTAAACCCAAGGATGCGGATTTGTTTGCAATCGTTTCCGCTTTCGATGCAGCGTATGCCGCCTATGCAGACTTCCAGAACAACATGGAGCGCTTCTGGTGCCTGCGTTGGCTTGCGCAGCAGGATGCAAAGCATGTGGATGCGGTTGTCCTGAAGGATGAAGTACTGCGCCTGGTCGATATTCCATTGATTATTCGCTTGCCCGGCATGCCGCAGGCAGCGCGCGGTACGCAGGTCAAGCTGGACCTCATTCGCTGGGATGAGGTGGATCTGACCATCGAAGCGCGACTGATCGAAATGACAACGGCAACCACCGATGCTGAAGCATCGGTGATCGAGGATGATGAAATTGCCATCACCGAGACCGAGGCTGACGCGGAATCCGTACAGGAGTGAAAACTCCACCCTAAGACAGGCGTGCTTTAACGTAAAATTCAAACCTTCTGCAATCGCTGTCCTGTCTTTGCGTGATGCTAATTCTCGAAAACCGTACGTTGTCCATCGCTATCGCAGCGTCGGTCTTGTTGCATGGGGCGTTGCTGGTCGTGCGCTTCGCGCCTCCAGATACCTTCAAATTCAAACCCATGGATCCCGGGCTGGAAGTCATCCTGGTCAACGCCAAGCATGACAAAAAGCCCATCAAGGCCGAAGCTCTGGCGCAGGCTAACCTCGATGGCGGCGGCAATGCCGATGCAGGTCGCTCGAAGTCGCCGCTGCCCGACATGCGCAGGAACGAGGATGGCGATGGGATGAAAGCAGTCCAGCGTCGTATTGAGGAACTCGAACGTCAACAGCGCATGCTGGCGCAAATCAACAAGAAGTCGCCCCTTGCATCGGCGCCGTCAAAAGACAATGTGCAACCGAAGGAAGCGCTGCCGCAACCCAATGGCACGGATGCCTACGAGAGCGCCAAGGAGATTCTGCGGCGCGAGGCGGAGATATCAAAGCGCATCGAGGACGAAAACAAGCGGCCCAAAAAGACCTTCATTTCGCCGAGCACCCGCGAAGTCGGCTACGCCATGTATTTCGACAGCGTGCGCCGGAAAGTCGAAAAATTTGGCACCACCAATTTCCCGCAAAAAGAGGGGAAAAAGCTCTACGGAGAGCTTACGCTATCGATTTCGATCTACCAGGATGGCAGCATTTATGTGAAAGACAAGGACGAGGGTATTACTGTGGAACGCTCGTCGGGCAATCGCGCGCTGGATGATGCGGCCAGACGAATCGTCCGCTTTTCTGCGCCTTTCGGAGCGTTCGCGAAGAATATGCGATCGACTGATAAAGACGATGTCTGGGTCATGACTACGCGTTTTAAATTCACCCGGGAAGATGCGTTGGAAGCGCAGATGCAGGGAGGCACGAATTGACCGCAATGCAGGATCGCTACGTCGTCATCGGCAACCCGATTGCACACAGCAAGTCGCCTGAAATCCATGCGCGCTTTGCCGCGCAGACCGCACAGAACTTGGTTTATGACCGTCTGCTTGCGCCGCTGGACGGATTTGCTCGCGCAGTAAGCGACTTCATCTGTCAAGGCGGGAAGGGCGCCAACGTCACTGTGCCATTCAAGTTAGAGGCACACGCATTGGCGACCTCGCTTACCGAGCGCGCGCGTGCGGCGGGTGCCGTCAACACGCTGAAGTTTGAAGACGGAATAATATTGGGTGATAACACTGACGGTGTCGGTATGGTTGCCGACATTGTGCGCAACGCCGGTGTGGCAATCGCGGGGAAAAAGATACTATTGCTAGGCGCAGGCGGTGCAGCGCGAGGCGTCATTCTGCCCGTCTTGGACGAAGGTCCGGCCGAGCTTGTCATCGCCAATCGGACAGTCGCCAAAGCCGTCGAGCTTGCATCGCAATTCGCCCAACATGGATTAATTGGCGCCAGCACTTTTGACTCTTTGCGGGGGCAATTTGATGTCGTGATCAATGCCACTTCCGCGAGTCTTGCGAACGACGTGCCGGCGATTTCTCCCGGCGTGTTCTGCAGCGACACCTTCGCTTATGACATGATGTATGGAAAAGAACCGACTGCTTTCATGCGCTTAGCGGCCGCGTACGGTGCGCAGGTTCGCGACGGCCTCGGCATGCTGGTCGAACAGGCCGCTGAATCTTTTTACCTGTGGCGCGGTGTGCGCCCGGATACCGCAGCGGTGTTCACCGAACTGCGTGAAAACTTGCAGGCAAAATGAAGTTCCTTCGCAAACTGCTTCTATGGCTCGTGATCGCGCCGATTGCGATTGTGCTTGCGATGCAATTGTATTTTTTTGTGCAGATATGGTGGTGGGTCGATCACAATCCTGCCTCAACGAGCTTCATGGAGCGCCAGTTGTCGATCCTGCGCGAGAAAAACCCGAAAGCGCAGCTCAAGCACAAATGGGTGCCGTACAACCGCATTTCGGGCCATCTCAAGCGTGCAATCATCGTCGCTGAAGATGCCGGTTTTTCCGAGCATGAAGGCGTCGACTGGGAGGCGATGCAAAAGGCGTACGAGAAAAATCTGAAAAAAGGCAAGGTTGTCGCGGGCGGTTCCACGATTACGCAGCAACTTGCCAAGAACTTGTTTCTATCCGGCGAACGCAGTTATCTCCGCAAGGCACAGGAAGTGGTGATTACTTACATGCTTGAGTCTCTGATGGATAAGGAACGTATTTTTGAAATATATCTCAACGTCGTGGAATGGGGTGTCGGCGTATTTGGCGCCGAGGCGGCAGCTCAGCATTATTATGGCGTGTCGGCCGCGCAGCTAGGGCCGGCCCAAGGCGCACGCCTTGCGGTAATGCTTCCGCGTCCCCGCTTTTACGACAAAAACCGCGGATCCGAATATTTGGCGCGCCGCACCGATTTGATCATGCGGCGCATGGTTGGTGCAGAATTGCCGTGAAATAGTAAATAAAAAGGGTGTACATGTATCTAAGGCATCAAAAGGGCGAGCTGAGCCTCCTGTGGACCGCAGTCATCATTGGCCTGCTGACACTGGCTGCCATGGTGGCGCTGATGTCGGCAAGATATGAACGCAATTACTTTTCCGAAGTATGGATGAGGGTAACAAAGACCGGGGCAGGTCAGATCTTGCAACAGCCACAACAGGCCGCTGAAAAAGCAGTCCAGCCCGAATCTGCGTCCATCCGAAAATGCGTGGTGGATGGCAAGGTCATCTATTCCAATGTTGAATGTGACAATGCCAATGCAACCAGCCGCAAGGTACAGCTACACGATACCAAAGGTGTCGAGGCGCCCAAGCTCCCGGTTGCAACGGCAGCGGATAAGGAATCCCTCCCCAGCTTGCGCGAAAAAGCAATCGAAAAAGCGGCCCAGCACTGACCGGTCACGCTTGCCTGCTGCCATCGATATCAGTACACTTGCGCTGTTTTCGTTTCCGGAGAACCCGTCTTGGGTAGTCCTAGTACACACAGTCAACCGTCAACGCACGGTCGATCGGCGAGATAGCGTTCCAGCGGCAAACATCCCTGCGCCTCTCGCCACATATTGGTGGGCGGGCGCGTCCAGGCCGAATCCATGGCCGCGTTCCCTGTATTGAATCAGCTTGCGGATATCCGCCGCAGGATGGCTGCGTTTACAACATGAGCGCAGCCGGGAGAGCACATGATTAATGTATTCGTCTTGCAGAATGGTCGGCTGAACCAGGTCAACATCGAAACTCGAAATGATCTGGAAAATGTCGCTCCGGTCTGGGTCGACCTCACCGACCCGAACGACGATGAGCGCGCTTGGGTAAAAAGCATCTACGGCGTCACGCTGCCAGGTGAAGACGAGGTCAAGGATATTGAAGCCTCTGCGCGTTATTACGAAGCGGAAAACGGTGACCTGCATCTGCGCACCGACTTCCTGCTCGAAGAAGATGACGGCCCGTCGCGTGTCGTGACCGTCGCTTTCATCCTCGCGAAAAACATGCTGTTTTCGGTGCATACCGACGATCTGCCAGTATTTCGCCTAGTACGTATGCGTGCGCGTTCGCGCCCCGGTTCGATTGCCGATTACAAGGATGTTCTGCTCGACCTGTATGCCACCGATGCAGAATATTCCGCTGACGCGCTGGAAGGCATTTATCAGAACCTGGAAGACGTCAGTCGTAGCGTACTGCAAAAAGAATTGACCGATCAGGACGCTGCGGGCGCACTCAATGCCATCGCGCAGGAGGAAGACTTGAATGGACGCATCCGCCGCAACATGATGGATACGCGCCGTGCAGTGAGTTTTCTGATGCGTGGCCGCCTGCTGAATTCGGAGCAATTTGAAGAAGCCCGTCAGATCTTGCGCGACATTGAATCACTGGACGGCCATACCGCCTTCCTTTTTGACAAGATCAACTTCCTTATGGATGCTACGGTCGGTTTCATTAACATTAATCAGAACAAGATCATCAAGATTTTCTCGGTCGCATCCGTGGCATTCCTGCCGCCGACCCTCATCGCCAGTATTTACGGTATGAATTTCGAGATTCTGCCTGAACTGAAATGGACGCTGGGTTACCCGTTCTCGCTCGGGCTGATGGTGATCAGCGCTGTGGCGCCGTTCTGGTATTTCCGGCGACGCGGCTGGCTGAAATAAAAAAACCAGGCATTGCCTGGCTTTTTTATTGGTACACCAATTTCTCATCGCAAGGCAGCAAATGCCTTCTTTGCCGCATCCAGCGTCGCGCCGATCACTGCATCGTCGTGCGCAGCTGAGACAAAACCGGCTTCAAATGCCGAAGGCGCCAGATACACGCCGAGGTCCAACATCGCGTGGAAGAAGGCGTTGAAGCGGTTCTTGTCGCAGGCCATCATTTCGGCATACGTACCGGGCACCTGATCGGCGAAGTAGAGACCGAACATGCCGCCAACCGAATCCGAGCAGAATGGAACGCCGGCTGCCTTGGCTGCTTCCGTCAGGCCCTTGGCGAGCTTGGCAGTCTGCGAAGTTAATGTCTCGTAGAAGCCGGGCGCTTGAATCAGCTTGAGCGTGCTCATGCCAGCAGCAACTGCCACCGGATTGCCAGACAGTGTGCCGGCCTGATATACACCACCAAGCGGCGCCAGGTGATTCATCAGGTCCTTGCGGCCACCGAAGGCTGCAACCGGCAGGCCGCCGCCGATGACCTTGCCCATGACAGTAAGGTCTGGCGTAATGCCGTAGATTGCCTGCGCGCAGCCGAGCGCAACGCGGAACCCCGACATCACTTCGTCGAAAATCAGAACCGAACCATGCTGCGTGCAAAGGCGGCGCATGGTCTGCAGGAACTCCGGTGTCGAACGCACCAGATTCATGTTGCCCGCAACAGGTTCCACAATCACACAGGCGATCTGGTCGCCCATTTTCTGGAAGACGTCTTCCAGCTGTTGCGGACTGTTGTAGTCAAGCACCAGCGTATGCTTGGCAAAATCTTCCGGCACGCCCGCCGATGTGGGGTTGCCAAAGGTTAGCAGGCCGCTGCCCGCCTTGACCAGAAGCGAATCGGCGTGCCCGTGATAGCAGCCCTCAAACTTGATGATCTTGTCGCGACCGGTGGCGCCGCGAGCCAGACGCAGCGCGCTCATTGCCGCTTCGGTGCCGCTCGATACCAGGCGCACTTGCTCCACGGACGGAAGAATGCGGCAAATTTCTTCCGCCATCACGATTTCACCCTCGGTCGGTGCGCCAAAACTCAGGCCGCGTGCAGCTGCTTCTTGCACTGCCTTGATGACAGTCGGATGAGCATGGCCGACAATTGCCGGCCCCCACGAGCCGATGTAATCGATGTAGCGCTTGTCGTCGGCATCCCAAAAATAGGCGCCTTCGGCACGAGTGATGAAGCGCGGTGTGCCGCCGACAGAGCGGAAGGCGCGCACAGGCGAATTGACGCCGCCCGGTGTGCTAATCTGCGCGCGGGCAAAAAGAGTGTCGTTCTTGGAAGTCATACGAAGGTAATGGCAGTTATTGATCGGAGGCCGGGTCAGGTTCCCTGGCCCAGAAGTAACGGTCCGGGGTCAGTTTCCCCATCCCGAGTCGGTGTGCATTTGAAAGCGCAGCATGGGTGAATTCCTGAGCCTCGAATACGGCTTCCGGGACTTCTACGCCATTTGCCAGCATGGCTGCTATGGTTGCCGACAGCGTGCTGCCGGCGCCGCTGAACGATCCCGGCAGGCGCGGCCAGTTATCTTGGCGCAGCATGCCGGATTCGTCGAACAAGGCGTTCGACACCCCGTGCACATCGCCAGGCGTCGTGGTCACGAACAGGTATTCACAACCCATATCGACGATGCGCATCGCATCAAGCGCAAGGGTATCGTCGGTCGATGGTTCTCGCCAGGTTTCAGCAAAACGAGACAGCTCCACGGCTGACGCCAGGAACAGAGTTGTTTGCGGAATCAGCAGTTCACGAATTGCCACCAGCATGTCCTCGCTATCCTGACCTTGGTCCGGCATGGCAGACAGAAACGGGTCGAGAATAAGCGGGATGTCGGGATAGTCCGAAACAATTTCAGCGATGACCGAAACATTCTCGATGCTGCCGACCGCGCCGACTTTAATGGCGGCAACCGGCATGTCTTCCAGGACCACGCGCGCCTGGTCTGCAACCCAATCGGCGTCGATCACTTGGATATCCTCGATGCGCGCCGTGTCGGCGATCAGAATCGATGTGATGACAGAGAGCCCGTGGCAGCCCATAGCCGCAAACGATGCGAGATCTGCCTGGATACCGATCGCACCGATCGGGTCGGTTGCGCCGAAAGTCAGGATCAGCGGAGAAGGTTGGTTTTGCACGGCTGGTAGATTAAGATAATCGACTTTGCATTTTACTTGATTGAAGGGCAGTCAACTGTGAGTAATAACGAGGAATTCAAGACCTGGATGTGTTTGATTTGCGGCTGGGTCTACGATGAGGCAGCTGGATTGCCGGATGAAGGGATCGCGCCCGGCACCCGCTGGAATGATGTGCCGATGAACTGGACCTGTCCCGAATGTGGTGCGCGTAAAGAAGATTTTGAAATGGTTGCGATCTAGAACGGGACATGTAACCCGCTGGCATAGTTCCTGTAGTAAATGTTATATTTTGGTTAATTTTCGCAGAAAAACCACGACCCTCTAGTAAGGACGGCGGTGGCTTGTTCTAAAGCATCTTGCTTTTTGCTACAGTAGCGCCGTATATTGGGCAGAAGCTTAATGAGATTAACTTCATGACAACATCACTGGATAACGCCAGTCTCAAGATCATGGTGATCGACGACAGCAGCACAATTCGTCGTTCCGCCGAAATTTTCTTGGGGCAGGCCGGCTATCAGGTTGTACTTGCGGACGACGGGTTCGATGCCCTCGCCAAGATGAACGACCACAAACCGGCCTTGATTTTCTGCGACATCCTGATGCCTCGACTTGACGGCTACCAGACTTGCGCACTGATCAAGAAGAGCGCCAAGTTCCATTCCACACCGGTCATCATGTTGTCGTCCAAAGACGGCCTGTTTGACAGGGCTCGTGGCGCAATGGTTGGTTCCGACGCCTATCTCACCAAGCCGTTCACCAAGGACAGCCTGCTCAAAACAGTGCGCGAGCATACTGCGCAGGCAGTTTCCAAGTAATTTTTCTGGATTAAAAGGTTCAAGATGCCCATACAAAAAGTGCTTGTGGTGGACGACTCGCCGACGGAACGATATTTTCTTACGGATATTCTGATCAAGAATGGATTTTCAGTATCGACCGCCGAAAATGGCGAGGAGGCGCTGCTGAAGGTCAAGGCGGACAAGCCGCAATTGATATTGATGGATGTTGTCATGCCCGGTCAGAATGGTTTTCAGATTACTCGTGCCATTGCCAGGGACCCCGACACGCAAGACGTGCCAATCATCATCTGTACCAGCAAAGGCCAGGAAACCGATCGTATCTGGGGACTACGCCAAGGTGCCCGCGACTACATTGTCAAGCCGGTCGATCCTCAGGAACTGCTGTCTAAAATTGCGGCGCTTGGTTAACTAAGCCTCATGACCCGTCCAACTCTGGATACCGCATCCAATACTGCATTGACGAAGCCCGACAGCGGCGCGCGACGTACCCGTTTACGCGAGTTCCAGGCGCAGCTGGTGGAGAGAATGCAGGCAGCGGCGAGCGGCGCAGCGACTCACACGAGCCAGCTCGGCGTAATGATAGGCGATACTCGCTGGTTGCTGAACTTGCAGGAAGCGGGCGAGATCGTATCGGTCGGAACGATCACGAAGGTGCCCTTGACCAAAACGTGGTTTCTTGGCTTGACCAATATTCGGGGCAACCTGATCAGCGTGGTAGACCTCGCACATTTCCGTGGCATGCCGCCGACTCCAATGGACAAGGAAAGCCGCATCGTCGCATTTGCACCATCCCTTTCGTTCAATAGCGGCTTGCTCGTGTCCCGCGTCATGGGCTTGCGCAACGTCTCAGAGATGGAGCCTCAGACCGTTGCCGAATCCGGTGATGTGCCATGGGCAGTACAGCGATATCTCGATCGAGAGTCCCAGGTATGGACGGAACTCGACCTTTCTTTAATCGTGCAGGACCCGCAGTTCCTGCATGTGGGCATTTGAGCCGACAGGTCTTGTGACCCGGCGCACACCTTATTCAGAATAATTAGGAGACTCAGCAATGGCGTTCAAACTACCGTTCTTGTCGAAGCAAAAAAAAGTTGAGCTCGCTGAGGATGCTGGCGTCGTCGCTGTCGGCATTTCGGCCTCCAACGACCAATTCGAAAACGTCGATACCATGCTGGCGACGGACGCCTCTGCAGTCATGGCAGAAAGCGTCGCGTATTCCACGCGAGCCAAGCAAACCGCTGCGGAAACCAACCTGAATGCAACCTTCATCGGTGATGCGCTGCAGAGAACCGGCGATATTCGCCTTCCGCTTATCGGTCAGTTGCCATTGCAGCAGCAGGTGCGCGTACTCCTTTTCACGCTCCTCGGTTCCATCGGTCTGGGTGTACTTGGTGTGTCGCTCAATTCCACGCATTCGACGTTGACGTCTACACAAACTCAGATTGCCGGTGACGCGCTGATGCACTCACAGCGTATTGGTAAGGCGGCGCCTAATGCAATTCAGGGCAATCTGGAGGCGTTCAAGCAGTTGGAAGAAAGCCGCAAGGAATTCATTCGTGACCTGACCGTGCTCTCCAAGGGCGGTGATTACCAAGGGCGTGAAATCTCCCAGCCGTCCGACGAGATGGCCGGAATGCTGAATGAATCCCAAAAAGTCTGGGCAAACTCCGACAAGGCTGCAGAGACGATCCTGAAGCTGAAAAAGGAATTGACCGGCTTCGGTGCCACGCTGCAAAAGCTGAACACGCTTTCGCCGCTACTGTTGGAACTCACCGAACAAATTGCAACGCTCAAGGCGCAAGGTGGCGCATCACCGCGTGAAATTTCTGCCGCTGGCCAACTTGTGATGTTGACACAGCGTCTGGGCCGCAGTGCGAATGAATTCCTGACATCGGAAGGCGTGAACCCGGAAACGGCATTCTTGCTCGGCAAGGATACGAATACCTTCCGCGATATCACCGAAGGCTTCCTGAACGGCAGCGATGTGCTTCGCCTGTCTGCAACCAAGGACCAGGACACGCGCGAAAAGCTGACTGAACTGCAAAGCGTGTTCACCGAGTATCAGCAATCGGTTGCGACCATCCTCGGCAATCTGCAAAACTTTATCGCTGCTAAACAGTCCGAACAACTGATCTTCGCCGAGAACGAAACCCTGAAGCAGCGTATTACCAATCTCCAGAAAGCATATCGTGGCGAAGAAGACTCGCTGCATTGGACCTTCTGGCTGATGTTGGCCAGTACACTGGCCGCCCTGGTTGCCGCAGTTGGTATCGCACTGGTTCTGTTGCAAGACAGCCGCAATCGCACCAAAGAGGCTGACCAGCGTCGTCAGGAAGCGGAAGAACAGCGTCTGTTGGCGTTGCAGAAGGAGGATGAAGCAAAGCGCGCAAACGATCAGAACCAGGCAGCGATTTTGCGCCTGATGAACGAATTGCAGGAAGTGGCCGACGGCGACTTGACAGTACAGGCAACTGTGTCGGAAGACATCACTGGCGCGATTGCTGACTCGGTGAACTACACCGTGGAAGAGCTGCGCGGTCTCGTAGGACGCGTGACGCATACTGCCGAACAGGTTACCGCCGCGTCCAACCAGGCGCAGGATATTTCGAACGAACTGATGGTCGCTTCGCAAAAACAGTCGCGCGAAATTCAGGAAACCGGCCAGGCAGTGCTCGAAATGGCGGTGCAAATTACCGACGTATCGAAGTCTGCCAATGAATCCGCCGAAGTGGCGCGGCAGTCAGTGTCGGCAGCAGAGCAAGGCGCGAAAGCGGTGGAAGATGCTATCAAGGGCATGAACGAAATCCGCGAACAGATTCAGGAAACGTCGAAACGAATCAAGCGTCTGGGCGAATCGTCGCAAGAGATTGGCGAAATCACCGAATTGATTTCCGATATTACTGAACAAACCAACGTGCTGGCGCTGAACGCGGCAATTCAAGCAGCATCGGCAGGCGAAGCCGGCCGCGGCTTCTCGGTTGTTGCGGAGGAAGTGCAGCGCCTTGCGGAACGTTCCGGCGAAGCAACCAAGCAGATCGGCGCACTGGTGCGCACCATTCAGACCGATACGCATGATGCGGTTGCTGCGATGGAAAAATCCACGCAGGGCGTGGTCGAGGGAGCAAAACTCTCCGACGCGGCCGGTGCGGCACTGTCCGAAATCCGAAGCGTTTCGAATCGCCTTGCAGATCTCATCCAAAGCATTTCTGCTGCGACCGAGCAGCAAGCAACATCGGCCAACGGGGTCGCGCAAAACATTCAAAATATTCTGACGGTAACCGAACAGACGCAACAAGGTACCCAGCAGACTGCGCAGTCCATTCGCGAACTGTCCAAGCTGGCAGAAGAACTTAAGAACTCGGTGTCGCGTTTCCGCGTGACAGCCTGATCAAGTTCGATTGCCGGCTCCCAGCCTGATGGCCCAATAGTGATGCTCGGCGGCGTGCTGTTTCACGGTACGCCGCCATTTGACCCCGCGAGGCAGTCATGACCACCTCTTCTTCCGTTCTGCCACAAGGCGCACGGAACAGTTTCGACACCGGGCCGCTGTCCTGGGTAATCGGCGAAATCCGTGAAGCGCTCAATCGTTCGAAAACGGCGATCAATGAAGCTGTTGCGCAAGATGACGACGCGCGATCCACATCGATGCGGCATGCCAAAAGTTACCTGCATCAGGCGCACGGCGCTTTACAGATCGTCGACGTCGACGGAATTGCAATCATCACTGAAACGGTCGAGGATCTGCTCGATCGTGTCGATGCGGGGCAGCTCGCATTGACGCAAGATATGGCGCAGGCAATCGACAACGGTTATCAGGCGCTGATTGAATATTTGGATGAGCTGTTGACCGGCGTGCCGCACCAGCCGGTCAGGTTGTTCCCTTACTATCGGTCGCTGCTGGAAGTGCGCGGTGCAGAACGTATCCATCCCGCCGATCTTTTCTTTCCTAACTTGGCAGTTCGCCCGCAATTGCCTTCCGCTGAGCCGATACCCGCTGCAAAGCCAGCCAGGTATATGCTGTTGCGTCAGCATTTCGAGAAGGCACTGCTACCTTTCCTGAAAAGCACTGACCGCGATGCCGAACTCGCCAATGCGGCAACGATGCGCAGCATTATTGGCGACGTTGAACGTTTGCAAAGCAATCCGCAGGCACGTGCCTTTTGGTGGGTGATGCATGGCTTGGCGGAAGCCGTAGCCACTGGAAAGATCGCCAACGAAATCTACGTCAAGCAGCTTTTCGCGCGTATCAATCTCCAGATCCGCCGGCTGTCCCAAGGTTCTTCCAGCATAACCGAGCGGCTGCTGCGTGATGCGCTGTTCTTTATTGCAAAGGCGAAGGATCCTTCCCCGCGTGCAAAACAGATTTGCGACGCCTATCAGCTTAACGGACTTGTCCCGGCAGATTATGACCACAAGCGCTATGGTCAGATCAATGTCGATGCGCTTGCTGCTGCGAAAGATCGGCTGTCGCAGGCGAAAAACATATGGAATCGCATCGCGGGCGGAGAGGTCAGCGTTGCTGATTCGTTCGAACATGAAATGCGTGCACTGGCAGATGTTGGCTCAAAGCTGAATTCAAGCGCGCTGTCCAAGCTGCTGCGCGAACTCAAGGGCATTGCGCGTCACGCAGCACATGCGAATCCCGGAGACATGCTTGGTCTTGAGATGGCAACGAGCTTGCTGTTTGTTGAGAACTCGCTCAACAACATCAGTCGCTTGTCGGATAACTTTGCCGAACGTGCAGATGCGTTGACGGCAAGGTTGCTAGCGGTTGTTGCAGGCGAGACTCCTGCGCAATCGGCGCAGTGGCTTGACGATATGTCGCGCGAAGCGCAGCAGCGTCAGACCATGATAGCGCTGGCCGGTGAAATGCAGGCCAGTTTGCGCCAAGTCGAAAAAATGCTCGACGAGTATTTCAGAGATCCATCTCAACGCAATTCCCTAGGCCAGCTCGATCTTATCCTGCATCAGCTCGAAGGCGCGTTGGCGGTCCTCGATCAGGACGATGCCATGCGCACGATCCAGCATACACGGACTGCCGTCCAGCGCTTTATTGATACCACTGAAGAAGCTGCACCTGATCTGCAGGACTTTCAGCATGTGGCCCAAAATGTCGGCGCGCTGAGCTTCTTCATTGAGACGCTGCAGTTGCAGTCCGATAGCGCCAAGAAACGCTTTTCGTTTGATGAACAGACGGGTATGTTTCACGCCAATTTGATCGAAAAAAAATTGGCGCAGGACGATTTTCCAGACGAAGCCGCTCCGCTCATTGAACCTGTTGAAAACTCTGACTTGCCCGCCGCCGGAGCGACCTCGCCAGAATTGTCAACGGTAGAAGATGAACTCGCCTTTCAGCAACAACAATCTGCCGAACTCGCAATCTCGTTGACTGCAGAACCGGATAATCAGGCGCTCCAGGACCAACTAAAGGAGTCACTTGAGCAGATTCGGCGCGATGCAACGCTGGTCGACAATCCTGATGCAAATGACCGGGCACAGGCCGGGATTGATATTCTGGAGCGCCCAGGCTTTTCGTCGTCGCGAGAGGCGTTAGTTGAAATCATCACTGCCACAGTGCCGATCATGCCGGTGGCGGAGCCGTTGCCGCCAGTTGTGGCTCCGGCGACGGAGGAGGCGATTGATGCAGAACTGCTCGAAATATTTCTGTCCGAGGCGGAAGAGGTGCTCGCCGCCGTAAAGCAGACGATGCCCGAATCTCGCAACCAGCCGCACAATCAGGAGCACCTCACCACGCTGCGCCGATCGTTCCATACCCTGAAAGGGAGCGGTCGCATGGTGGGCCTGACGGCATTCGGCGAAGCTGCATGGAGTATCGAACAGGTACTCAACTTGCGACTGTCCGAGTCACGCAGCGGAGATGCAGAGCTGTATGCCTTGATCGACAAGGCGGGCGAGATTCTGGGTGCCTGGGTTCAGGATCTCAAACTCCAAGGGCGGTCCAGTCGTACACCGGACGCGCTCGTGCGCGCTGCCGAACGTGTTAAGGCAGGCGAACAGTTTGTGTTCGACGATGACCAAGCAGCGGCCTTGTCCAGCGTTGAGCCGGAGCTGGCTTACCCAGGCGCAAGCTCGGCTACCTTGGAACAGCATGATCCTTTAACCGAAACAGAAAACATCGAGATTGAGCTTGCGCCGCCCATCGATTTGGACATTCAGCTCGATATTCCGCACGCTTTAACCGACTCCGTATCGGCGGAGCCGCGGCTTGAGGAAATTTCTATTGAAGAAGCCGCTGCGGCAGAGGATGCGCTCGGCGCGCTAGCGTCCGATAACGCGGTGTTGCCGCAAGCAGAAGAAATTCAACTGTCAGATGCGGACCTTGCATTGCTCGGTGGCGGAAACGACGCAGATTTGTTGATTCCGGAGTCTGCAGCAACGCCAGTATCTGCGGACGAGATTGCTCGACCGGTTATGACAATCGGCGAGGTCATCGAATTTCCGACCATGCATGCGCCTGAGGTCAAGCACAATGACAACATCAAGCGTATCGGGGAACTCGAGATCAGCGTTCCTCTGCATAACATCTATTTGGCCGAAACCGATGAGCTGGTGCGTCGCCTGGCGCAGGATATTTCCGAGTGGCGGCATGAGCCCGATCGCGATGTCGACATACATTCTGTTCATGCGGCGCATTCGCTGGCAGGAAGTTCCGCGACAGTCGGTTTCAAATCCTTGCAGGAAGTAGCGCATGCGCTCGAAGGTGTGCTTCAGTCCCTGGCACGCGCACCGGTTCGACTAAACGACCATGAGTTCGACACCCTGGAGCAAAGTGTTGAACGTCTGAAGCTCATGCTGCAGAAATTTGCGCTGGGCGACATGCCGGCATTCGAACCCGAATTTGCGCGCCTGCTTGTTAGTTTGCGCCACGATATTGAATCACGCGCCGATGCCCTGGCAAATGCAGCCCATCCGGTATATCCATCTGGCCTTCTTGACGGCGATTTTCCGCCCGACATTGAGGGAGAATTTCAGGCATCGGTAAATCTCGCGCCGCACGCAGGAGCGTCCGACGTCGTGTCGGTTCAGGAAATTGAAATCGCCTTCGAGCCGGAGCGCGCTGGGGAGGCAAGCTCCGCGTCAGTGTCGGAATTGCCGACGGACGTGTCGGATCAGAACAGCATAATGCCGTTCGTCGAGCCCGTATTCTCGACGGAAATTGATGCTTCCGTGGAATCGGCAATGGTCCTCAAGGATGAACTGGATGCCGACCTGCTTCCAGTATTCATTGAAGAGGGCCGAGATATTCTGCCGCAAATGGCATCCGAACTCAGAGGATGGCAGGAAGAGTCGGGCAATCTCGCCGCGCCGCAGGCATTGCTGCGGTCACTGCACACGCTTAAGGGCAGTGCAAGAATGGCCGGCGCTATGGGTCTCGGGCAGCATCTGCACGACATGGAGACTCGCATTGAAAACATCATGCGACTCGGTTCGCCTTCGCCGCTGGCCATTGAGGATTTGCTGGTTCGATATGATCAGGCATCGCAGATGTTTGAGCAGTTGCAAAATCCGCCTGTGGACAATTCAGTCGCATCGGCGGACGCAGTCATCGACCAACGCATAGACAGCGACGCGACACGGTACGGCGCACCAGGGGCAGTTGATCTGCCGCCCCTGATGCCACTGCAGGCGGCCAGGCCCGCTGCAACGGTAAATGCTCCGGCAGTGCGCGCACCAGCGCTACCCGCTGGGCCGGTTCCGATGGTCCGGGTGCGGGCAGATATCCTGGATCGATTGGTCAACCAGGCCGGTGAAGTGTCTATCTCGCGATCAAAGCTCGAGACGGAAGTGGGAACGCTCAAGCAATCGTTGTCTGAATTGACAGAGAATGTGGTTCGGCTGCGCGATCAGTTACGCGAGATCGAGATGCAGGCGGAAACGCAGATCACCTCGCGCATGGCAAATTCTCCGGACAGGGAATTCGACCCGCTTGAGTTCGATCGCTTTACGCGCCTGCAGGAACTCACCCGCATGATGGCAGAAAGCGTCAACGACGTCGGGTCGGTGCATCAGAACCTGAGTCGGACACTGGAAAGCGCAGTTGGTGATCTGTCGATGCAAGCGCGCCTGACGCGCGATCTGCAGCAGGATTTGATGCGGGTACGCATGGTGCAGTTTGCGAGTATTTCGGAGCGCCTGTTCCGTGTGACCCGGCAGGCTGCCAAGGAAGTCGACAAGCGCGTCAACCTGGATATTCGCGGCAGCGCCGTGGAAATTGACCGTGGCGTGCTGGAGAAGATGACGGGACCCTTTGAGCATCTGCTGCGAAATGCGATTGTGCACGGTATCGAATCGCGCGAAGCACGCCGTGCCGCCGGCAAGAACGAGGTCGGTGAACTCCTGATCGAAATACGGCAGGAAGGCAATGAAGTGGTGATGCAGTTCTCGGATGACGGTCAGGGCCTGAAGCTGGATCGCATTCGTGACAAGGCTAAACGAATTGGCCTGCTAACGAACGATAGCGACATTTCGGACGAGGAAGTGACCGATCTCATTTTCCACCCGGGTTTTTCGACTGCGGACGAAATTACCGAACTGGCCGGCCGTGGCGTCGGTATGGACGTCGTCCGTTCCGAAGCGGCCGCCTTGGGCGGTCGCGTATCAACCCGGTCGGAAGTTGGCAAGGGGGCAAATTTCACGATTCACCTGCCGCTGACTCTGGCGGTCACGCAAGTAGTGCTGCTGTCCACCGGAGGCAAGACTTATGCAGTACCGTCGGTCCTGGTGGAGCAAGTGCAGCAGCTCAAGACCAATGCCCTTGCGTCGGCCTACAACGAAGGTGTGGTGATTTGGCAGGGCCAACGGGTGCCAATGCATTACCTGTCGGCGTTGCTCGGCGATCGGAGTGCATCCCCGGTTTCGCAGCATTATTCGCCCCTCATGATTTTGAAGAGCGGCAATGACCGAGTCGCGGTACACGTCGATGAAGTCATCGGTAACCGTGAAGTCGTGGTGAAAAACATTGGTCCGCAACTGGCGCGAATGATCGGCATTGCTGGTGCCACTGTCCTTGGTTCCGGTGAAATTGTGCTGATCCTGAATCCGGTCCCGCTGGCCCAGCGTGCGGCACTTGAAAATATCCGTGCGCCGCGCATCACGTCGTTTGACGCGCCGGCAGGGATGGGCGCGGTTGCGGAAATGGCTGTGGAAGAACCCTTATCGCCAAAGTCAGACCCTGTGCAGGGATTGCGTACTCAGAGCATCGTGATGGTGGTGGATGATTCGCTGACCGTGCGGCGTGTGACGCAGCGTTTGCTCACGCGCGAAGGCTATCAGGTGGTGCTCGCCAAAGACGGTGTGGATGCACTGGAACATTTGCAATCCGTTACGCCGGATGTGATGCTGGTTGATATTGAAATGCCGCGCATGGATGGATTCGACTTGACTCGAAATGTGCGGGACGACGAACGGACAAGAGATATTCCAATCATCATGATTACTTCGCGTACTGCAGCCAAGCATCGCAACTATGCACTGGAACTAGGCGTTAACGAGTACCTCGGCAAGCCATACCAGGAAGATCAGTTGCTTCAACTGATCGCCGGTTTTATCAAAAAGGCGGCGGCGGTGCCCTGAGTCGGCATAGACGTCCGTCATAAAGGCCCGCACTTTGCTGCGGGCCTTCTTTTTCCGCGTGCCTAAAGGGGCCTCGTTTTTTTAACCACGGCGTATCGCTCGAGTGTCCGAAGGCGCGCAGCATCGTGTGCCACAACGGGCGCAGGATAGTTCTCGCCAAGCGTCACGCCCGCCATTTGCAACTGCATGGTGGGTGCCAGCCACGGCGCGTGGATGTATTTCTCCGGCAGCGTCGCCAGCTGGGGCAGATAGCGCTTGATGAATTTTCCTTCCGGGTCGAATTTTTCCGACTGCGTTACCGGATTAAAAATGCGGAAGTACGGCTGCGCATCGCATCCCGATGATGCCGCCCATTGCCAGCCGCCATTGTTGGCTGCCAAGTCGTAGTCATTCAGTTTTTCAGCGAAATAGCGCTCTCCCCACCGCCAGTCGATACCGAGGTCCTTGATGAGAAAGCTCGCCGTCACCATACGCAGACGGTTGTGCATGTAGCCGGTTTGATTCAACTGCAGCATGGCTGCGTCCACCAAGGGATAACCGGTGCGGCCGTCTTTCCATGCGTTAAATACTTCCTCCGCATGCGCGCCGCTTTCCCAGACGATCGCATCATATTCCGCCTTGAAAGCACGCTGCGCAACGTGCGGACAGTGATGCAAAATCATGAAGTAAAAATCGCGCCACACGAGTTCGGACAGCCAGGTACTGGCACCGTTGCCCTTCCCGGAGCGCATTGATGCGAGCGCCTGTCTTGCGAGACCGCGAATCGAGACCGTGCCGAATCGTAAATGTACCGATAGGTAGGACGGTCCTTTGATTGCAGGGAAGTCGCGTGTCTGGTCATACCGGTCCATGCGTGAGGCAAAACCGTCGAACAGCGCTTGTCCGCCCGACATGCCCGTTGGGATGTGATTTGCTTGCATATCGGTGGCTTCGAAGCCGATATCGGCAAGAGATGGCAGGGATGAACCCGATGGCGGTGGTGCCAGACATGAAGTGAACGGTTCCACCCGATTGTTGCAAAGATGGACATCTTCCGCCAAATGCAATTTTTTCAGCCAAGCGTTCTTGTAGGGCGTGAATATGGAAAATGGTGTCGAGGACTGCGTCAACACGTCGTCCTTTTCAAAAATCACGTGGTCCTTGAAGCTCAGCCAAGCGCGATCCGCTGCTGTTAATTTTTCTGCAACTTTAGCGTCACGTGCGACGGCAGCTGGCTCGTAATCATGATTTACATAAACAGCATCAACGCCGAGTTGCGCGGCAAGACGCGGTATTTCCTCGATTGCGTAGGCATGGCGCACAATCAGGCCGCCGCCGGCCTGCCGTAGTTCTGCGTCGAGTTCGGCAATACTTGAATGAATGAATTCTACTCGGCGGTCCTTTCGAGGAAGCGTATCCAGAATTTCTTTGTCAAAAACAAAAGCGCAAAATACACGTTTGCTTTGGGTCAGTGCGTGATGCAGGGCGGCATGGTCGAAGTTGCGTAAATCGCGGCGGAACCATACCAGAGATTTTTCAAAAGACTGCATACCCGATCCCTAAACCGATGTCCGGATTTCCCTTTAAGGAAGGCTTTTGAAGGCAGAAAGCCGGACAAAACTGTTAAAATGCTCATTATGGTGAAACCTAGCAAGACGCGCTCGTCGTCCTCAAAACCCGGATCGTCTCAGGGTACCTCCGATTTTTCCTCGTCGTCCGATGCGACGCTCGTTCCGGCACTGAATCTGGCAGATCATTTCCTGATCGCCATGCCGTCCATGCTTGACCCGGTGTTTGGCGGGACCGTGATTTATCTGTGCGAACACAACGCCGAAGGCGCGTTGGGGGTCATCATCAATAAGGCGACGGATATGACCATGGATGTACTGTTCGAGCGCATCGATCTCACGCTTGAAATTACCCCTGGTCGCAAGCCCATTAATGATAAACCGGTCATGTTCGGCGGTCCGGTGCAGGTGGAGCGCGGCTTTGTACTGCACGTTCCGCACAGTACCTATTCATCCATGATGAAGGTGACCGATGACGTGGCGTTGACGACCTCCAAGGATGTATTGGAAGCGGTCGCCGTCGGTAACGGACCACCGCGCCTGCTGGTTAGCTTGGGATGCTCCGGATGGAGCGCCGGGCAACTCGAAGAAGAAATTTCTCGCAACGGCTGGCTCACCGTGCGTGCAGATCCGTCAATTATTTTTGATGTGCCGATCGAGGCGCGTTTTGCGGCTGCAATGAAACTCCTCGGCATCGACCCGATGATGCTTGCCGGCGATGCGGGGCATGCGTAGGAAGTGGAAACGGTTCTGGCTTTCGATTTTGGGCTCAAGCGCATTGGTGTCGCTGTCGGGAATACGCTGATCAAGCAGGCACAACCGCTGACCGTTATTGCCGCTGCAACCAATGACGCCAAGTTTTCCGCAATCGATGCCTTGATCAAGGAATGGCAGCCTGCACGCTGTATCGTGGGATTGCCGAGCCATCCGGATGGCGCTGAACACGAAATGACAGTGCGCTGCCGCCGCTTTGCGAACCAATTGAACGGACGCTTTGGCGTGGCGACCGTGCTGGTAGACGAGCGCTACTCGTCGGCCGTAATTTCGCAGCGGCGGGGGGAGGTAATCGACGCACAAGCTGCCGCAATTATTTTGCAACAATACTTCAATGACTATGCGGAATCCTAAATTCGATGCCGAGGCGCTGTACAAGGTACTTGCGGACCGTGTAAAAAGCGGCCTCGCGCATGCCGAAAACGTTGCCATTGTCGGCATTTATTCGGGCGGTGCCTGGCTTGCCGAGCGCCTTGCAGCCGAGATGCAACTCAATGAGCGTCTTGGCTTCATCGACGTGTCCTTCTACCGCGACGATTATGCCGAGCGCGGTTTGCATGCAGACGTCAAACCAACGCAGATTCCATTCGAAGTTGAAGATGCGACCATCCTGCTGGTGGATGACGTGCTGTACACCGGTCGTACTACACGCGCTGCAATCAATGAACTGTTCGACTACGGACGTCCAGCGAAAATCATGCTCGCCGCACTGGTGGACCGTGGCGGACGCGAATTGCCAATTGCGGCAGATTTCATTGCCGACACCGTCGTGCTCGACGACGATCAACAGCTTGTACTGCAACGCGCCGACGACGGCCGACTCTCCCTGACGGTGGACCATGCATAACCCGCAATTGAACAAGAACGGCGAGCTGCAACATCTGCTCACTATCGAAGGCCTGCCGAAAACAGTCATCAACCATATTCTCGATACTGCTTCTTCCTTCGTCAGCGTGAGCGATCGCGAAGTGAAAAAAGTGCCGCTGATGCGCGGCAAGAGCGTATTCAACCTGTTTTTTGAAAATTCCACGCGTACCCGGACAACCTTCGAAATCGCATCGAAGCGCCTGTCGGCTGACGTGATCAACCTGAACATTGCCGCGTCGAGCACCACCAAGGGCGAGTCGCTTCTCGACACGATCGACAACCTGGCGGCCATGCACGCGGACATGTTCGTCGTGCGTCATGCGCAGTCCGGTGCTCCTTACCTGATCGCGAAACACCTGATCGATACCAATCAGCCTCATGTACACGTCGTCAATGCCGGCGACGGACGCCATGCGCATCCGACGCAAGGCTTGCTCGACATGTACACCATCCGTCACTACAAGAAGGATTTCACCAATCTGACGGTTGCGATTGTCGGCGACATCCTGCACAGCCGCGTAGCACGTTCCGATATTCATGCACTGACCACGCTTGGCGTGCCGGAAGTACGTGCAATCGGGCCACGCACGCTCTTGCCGGGCGGTCTGGAACAGATGGGCGTGCGCGTCTTTACCGACATCAACGAAGGGCTGAAGGGCGTTGATGTCATCATCATGCTGCGTCTTCAGAATGAGCGGATGGCAGGCGCATTGCTGCCATCAGCGCAGGAGTTCTTCAAAAGCTACGGTCTGACACCGGAACGCCTTGCGCTGGCCAAGCCGGATGCCATTGTGATGCACCCCGGTCCAATGAACCGCGGTGTTGAAATCGATTCCGCAGTGGCTGACGGATCGCAGGCAGTGATTCTGCCGCAGGTTACGTTCGGGATTGCGGTACGCATGGCGGTAATGAGCATTTTGGCGGGAAATTAAGAATGAAGCTCCATATAAAGAATGGCCGCCTGATCGATCCGGCTAATGGTATAGATGCGCAACAAGACTTGTATATCGCTGCAGGGCGTGTCGTCGCAATCGGAAAAGCACCGGAAGGATTCACGGCTAGCAAGACAATCGATGCCAGCGGCCTCGTGGTTGCACCGGGCCTTGTGGACCTGAGTGCACGACTGCGCGAACCGGGATATGAATACAAGGCAACCCTCGAATCGGAAATGCAGGCAGCAATGCAGGGAGGGGTCACTAGTCTGATCTGTCCACCGGATACCGATCCTGTACTCGATGAGCCGGGTTTGGTGGAAATGCTGAAGCATCGCGCGAAGACCTTAAACCAGGCCCATGTATTTCCGTTGGGAGCATTGACGGCCGGCCTCAAGGGCCAAGCACTGACGGAAATGGCAGAACTTACCGAAGCCGGTTGCATCGGTTTTTCGCAGGCAGAGCAGCCAATTCTCGATACCACGGTGCTGCTGCGCGCGATGCAGTATGCGAAGACTTTTGACTATACCGTCTGGCTGCGTCCGCAAGATCCACATCTTGGCCGCGGCGGCATTGCGCATAGCGGTCCTGTTGCATCGCGTCTCGGGCTCTCCGGCGTCCCGGTGATGTCTGAAACGATTGCGCTGCACACCATATTCGAACTGGTGCGCGCGACCGGTGCCCGTGTGCACCTGTGCCGCATGTCATCAGCAGCGGGACTTGAACTGGTACGCGCTGCAAAGAAGGAAGGCCTGCCCGTAACATGCGACGTCGGCGCGCATCATATTCACCTGACCGACGTCGACATCGGTTTCTTTGATTCCAATGCGCGCATGACGCCGCCCTTGCGTGCGCAGCGTGATCGCGATGCCATCCGTCATGGTTTGGCAGACGGCACTATCGATGCAATCTGTTCCGACCACACGCCAGTCGATGATGACGAAAAATTGCTGCCTTTCGGCGAAGCATCGCCAGGGGCAACTGGATTGGAATTACTGCTGCCGCTGGTTCTCAAATGGGCTGACGAGGCGCTCGACAAGTCGCCTCAGTCGCTTTCCAAGGCAATAGCAAAAGTAACGTCCGACGCGGCACGTGTCACCGGCCTTGCGTCCGGGCGGCTGTCTGTAGGTAGTGTGGCCGATATCTGCGTGTTCGATCCGACGGCACGCTGGAAAGTGGAGGCTAGGTCATTGGCGAGCCAAGGCAAGCATACGCCTTTCCTGGGGTACGAAATGAGCGGCCAAGTGAAGGCGACGATCGTGTCCGGGCATATCGCGTTCGAACGATAAGCAGCAACGCATGATCGTCCTTCGCCTGCTGCGCGTGCTGTTGCATCTTTTCCGCGGACTGGCGACATGCGCGCTGCTTTTTCCCTTGACTGATTCGGCGGGACGTCAGGCGCATATCAAGCGATGGTCGATCAAACTGCTGTCATTTTGCGGCGTTACCGTGCAAATCGGCAGTGTGCAAGGCGCGCAGCCCGCACCGCGCGCGCTGATTGTCTCCAACCACGTATCGTGGCTCGACATTTTTGTGATCAATTCGCTTCATCCTTGCCGTTTCGTAGCGAAATCGGACATTCGTGACTGGCCACTCATAGGCTGGCTTTGCGAAAAGACCGGCACCATTTTCATTTCGCGCGGCAAGCTGCGCGACGTCAGGCGAATCTACGAGGGCTTGGTTGCAAGTCTGCATGCCGGCGAGCATGTCGCCTTTTTTCCGGAAGGTACCACCGCGGCGCAAGGGGAGTTGCTCCCTTTTCATGCGAACTTGTTCGAAGCGGCGATGGAGGCGCAGGTGCCGGTCCAACCGTACGCAGTGCGTTATATGAACGAGCAAGGGCGGTTGCATCCCGCGGCTGACTTCATCGGCGACATGACATTCGCGCAAAGCATGATGAGCATCCTGAAAGCAGGAAGGATGACGGCGCAACTTACCATCCTTCCGGCGATACCCACGAATGCGGCTTCGCATCGCCGTGAGCTGGCAGACTCCGCGCGCGAAGCCATTGCGCGGACGCTCGGCGAGCATGCTCAGGTGATTCAGATGGAGCCTGGCCGCTGATATTGCGGACAGTCCACCTGCACGACGTTTCTATCTTCCAGACCGACGGCACTGAGCTTGCCTCCCCAAAGGCAACCCGTGTCCAGGCTGATCAGATTCGGACGCAATGTGAGTCCGAGCGTCGACCAGTGGCCAAATACCACGGTCACATCTTCCGTTTTCCGACCAGGCACATCGAACCATGGCATGTAGCCAGGCAATTCAGTTTCCACGCCTTTTGATGCTGCCAATTCCATTGTGCCGTCATCCGTACAGAAACGGATGCGCGTAAGGGCATTGACGATGCAGCGCAGGCGGTCCGACCCAGTCAGCGAGTTGTCCCATCGCGCAGGCAAATTGCCATACATCTGACGCAGGAAATCCACCCAGTCCGCGCTGCGCAGCACGGTTTCCACCTCGTGCGCGAGTTGCATTGTTTGACTTGCCGTCCATTGCGGCACCACGCCAGCATGCACGATCAAATGATTGTTTTCAAACAGCGCGAGTGGCTGGCGGCGCAGCCAATCCAGCAGTTCGTCCCGGTCCGGTGCATCGAGAATGTCGTCAAGCGTGTCGGAGCGATGCTGTTTCCGGATACCGTGCGCCACTGCCAGCAAGTGCAGGTCATGGTTGCCCAATACCATATTCGCGGTATCGCCGAGGGAGCGCACTTCGCGTAGAGTTGCGAGCGACATTGGGCCGCGGTTGACCAGGTCGCCGACGAAGATGAATTTTGCATCCGGACAATCGACGCGGATACGGTCAATCAGTTCGCTGAGTTTTGGCTGGCATCCTTGCAGATCGCCTATTGCATAAGTGGTCATGAAGCCTTGAAAAAGAAATAATTGCTATCGGGTAATAATTTGACCCCAAAGCATTATAAAAAAGAAAACACGCCTGTGGCATTTTGTCGACGTAACAAATCCTTACCGCCGCGCATCGTCAATCCTGCTGTAATACGTCCGATCTCGTAAGAATTTATTAATTATTTTCGAGTAAAATCATGGGTTTACCAAAATTTGTTGTCATGTGCAGGATACCTGAATGATTTTTGTGACGGGGGGGGCTGGTTTTATCGGCTCGAACTTTGTGCTCGATTGGTTAGCGCAGGTTGGCGAGGATATCGTTAACCTCGACAAGCTGACCTACGCCGGTAATCTGAAGAACCTGTTGCCCGTGCAACAGGATCCTCGGCATGTCTTCGTCAAAGGGGATATCTGTGATGCGACATTGGTCGCCGCATTGCTGGATCAGTACCGACCGCGCGCGATTGTGCATTTTGCAGCGGAGAGCCATGTTGATCGTTCTATCCTCGGTCCCGGTGAATTCATCACGACCAATATCAACGGAACGTTCAGCCTGCTTGAAGCCGCGCGTGCGCATCACGCCCGACTGATCGGCGAAGAGCGATCGGCGTTTCGCTTTCTGCACGTTTCGACCGATGAAGTATACGGTTCGCTCGGCCCGAATGATGCGCCGTTTTCCGAAACGACTGCGTATGCACCGAACAGTCCTTATTCCGCCTCAAAGGCGGCGGCCGACCACTTGGTGCGTTCCTACCACCATACTTACGGCCTGCCGACGCTGACAACCAACTGTTCCAACAATTACGGTCCCTATCACTTCCCCGAAAAACTCATCCCGCTGATGATCGCCAATGCGCTGGCTGGAAAGCCGCTACCCGTTTATGGCGACGGTCAGAATATCCGCGACTGGTTGTATGTGGGCGACCATTGTGCCGCCATCAGGCGCGTGTTGCAGGACGGCCGCCCGGGTGAGACCTATAACATCGGCGGCTGGAACGAAAAGACCAATCTGGAGGTTGTGCATACCTTGTGCGACATTCTCGACCAGCTTGCACCTAAAGCCAGCAGTTATCGGGACCAGATTGCCCATGTCAAGGATCGGCCAGGGCATGATCGCCGCTACGCCATTGATGCCAGAAAAATCGAGCGCGAACTTGGATGGGCGCCTGCTGAAACCTTTGATACCGGCATTCGCAAAACGGTGCAGTGGTATCTCGCTCATCAGGACTGGGTGCGCGACGTGCAATCGGGCGACTACCTTAAGTGGGTAGAAAAGAATTATGCCGGCCGTGATGCGGCACAGGAGTGTGCAACATGAGTGATCAGCGCAAGGGAATCATTCTGGCCGGCGGTTCCGGGACGCGGCTATATCCCGTCACGACCTCCGTGTCGAAGCAGCTGTTGCCGGTGTATGACAAACCGATGATCTACTACCCGCTGACCACGCTGATGATGGCGGGCATGCGGGATATCTTGCTGATTTCGACGCCGCAAGACACACCGCGTTTCAGTGACCTTCTCGGTGACGGCAGCCAGTGGGGAATCAACCTCCGTTACGCAGTGCAGCCGTCGCCAGACGGTTTGGCGCAGGCATTTATTATTGGGCGCGAATTCATCGGCAATGATCTTTCAGCGCTGATTCTTGGAGACAATATCTATTACGGTCACGACTTCGATGCACAGTTGCGAACGGTGTCTTCGCGCTGCGACGGGGCCACCGTGTTTGCATACCACGTGCAGGATCCGGAACGCTACGGCGTCGTCGAATTCGATAACAAGCGTCGCGCGGTGAGCATTGTTGAAAAGCCGGATCGACCGAAGTCGAATTATGCCGTCACCGGACTGTATTTTTATGATAAGCAGGTAGGCGACATCGTCGATGCAATCCGACCTTCGGCGCGCGGCGAACTTGAAATCACCGACGTCAATCGTGCTTACCTGGAGCGCGGCAGCTTGAACGTTGAAGTGTTGGGGCGAGGCATGGCATGGCTGGATACCGGCACACACGAGTCCTTGATGGATGCCGCGCAGTTCATTGCGACAATCGAAAAGCGCCAGGGCCTGAAAATCGCGTGCCCCGAAGAGATCGCCTATCGCAAAGGTTATATCAACGCTGAACAACTTGAACGCTTGGCGCAGCCGCTGAAAAAAAGCAGCTATGGCCAATACCTGCTGCATATCCTGACCGACCGCGTATTCTCAACATGAACGTCATTTCCACAACGATTGCTGACGTCCTTGTGCTCGAACCGAAAGTGTTTGGCGACGATCGCGGTTTCTTTTTCGAGAGCTTCAACGAACGCCGCTTTCTGGAAGCGCTAGACGTAAGGGACCCTGTTTGCTTCGTACAGGACAATCATTCCAAGTCTTCCCGCAACGTCCTGCGTGGTTTGCATTATCAAATTCGGCAGCCGCAAGGCAAGCTGGTGCGCGTAGTTGCCGGCGAGGTGTTTGATGTTGCGGTCGATATCCGCCGCAGCTCACCGACTTTTGGTAGATGGGTTGGCGCAATGCTCTCCGGGGAGAATAAATTGCAAATGTGGGTGCCGCCCGGATTTGCCCATGGATTCCTGGTAACCAGCGAATCAGCGGAATTTCTGTACAAGACAACCGATTACTACGCACCGGAACATGAACGCTGCATAGCGTGGGATGATCCAGCGATCGGAATCGAGTGGCCGATCAACGATGCGCCGATATTGTCGGAAAAAGACAGAATCGGAAAGCGGCTGGCCGATGCCGAGGTATTCGCATGAGGATTCTTTTGACGGGGCGAAGCGGTCAGGTCGGCTACGAACTGGAACGTAGTCTGCAGGGATTGGGTGAAGTTATTGCGCTTGACCGCGAACAAATGGATTTGGCCGATCTTGGCCGCGTACGCGACGTCATCCGCGATATTCGTCCGAACCTGATCGTCAACCCGGCAGCCTACACTGCGGTGGACAAGGCGGAAAGCGAACCAGAACTGGCGATGCGCATCAATGGCGAGGCCCCCGGCGTCATGGCGGAAGAAGCGAGAAAACTGAACGCGGCCATCATTCACTATTCGACGGACTATGTGTTCGACGGCTCCAAGCGCACCCCATATACGGAAGACGACATCCCTTCTCCCATCAACGTCTATGGCCGCACCAAGCTGGCTGGCGAGCAGGCGATACAGGCAAGTGGTGTTCCGCACCTTATTTTCCGTACCAGTTGGGTCTATGGCAGCCGTGGAAGAAATTTTCTGGTGACGGTACAGCGCTTGGCAGCGGAGCGTGACGAACTCCGTATTGTCGATGATCAATATGGGGCGCCGACCTGGTGTCGTACCATCGCAGATACAAGCGCACATGCGCTTATTCGGCTGGGTGTCGGCAAACACCCATGTGGTATCGATCACGATCTGTGGCAGCAGAATGCGGGGCTCTACCACCTTACTGCGCAAGGTCAAACCACGTGGCATGGTTTCGCTCAGACTATTGTTGCGCATTGGTCAACAGACCGGAAGCCGTCTGTCGTGCCGATCACGACACAGGATTATCCGTTGCCAGCAAAGAGACCGGCCAGTTCCACCCTGTCGTGCGAACGCTTGATGAACGCCTTTTGCCAGTTGCCCAATTGGAATAAAGCACTGAACTTGTGCCTGGAGTAGCGAAGCACCGCGCAAAATTCAGAAGGCCTGATCCGTTTCAGATTCAAATCCAAAGACATTAAATAGCGAGAAAAATCATGTTAATTCCTATCATCCTCTCCGGCGGCGCAGGTACTCGACTCTGGCCAGTATCACGCGAAGCGCACCCGAAGCCTTTTATGCGCATCGGCGATGGCAAAAGCCTGCTGACGCAGACGCATGAGCGCGCGCTGGCAGTTTCCGGGAATACGGCACCGCTGATTGTCACGAACCGCGACTACTATTTCCTGTCGCACGATGAATTGGCCGATCAGGAAGTCAAGCCGACGTACCTGCTGGAGCCAACCGGACGCAACACCGCGCCTGCGATTGCGCTTGCGGCGATGTGGGCTATGGAACAGGATGAAGACGCCTGTATGCTGGTGTTGCCCGCCGATCACCTGATCAGGGACACGCCGTCTTTCTACACCTCCGTACGCCATGCGGAAAATCTTGCCAAAGATGGTTTCATGGTGCTGTTCGGCATTAAGCCCACCGCGCCCGAAACCGGTTTCGGTTATATCGAAATGGGCGACAAGGTGAGCGAACATGCGCAGGTGGTCAAGCGTTTTGTCGAAAAGCCGGACGCTGTCACGGCCGCGCGCTATCTGGAGCAGGGGAACTACGTTTGGAACAGTGGCATGTTCTGCTTCAAAGCCAGCACGATTCTCGAAGCGTTCGCCGCTTACAATCCGGCGTTGCTCGAAGCCGCGCGCGCGGTCTGGAACAGTACCAAACCGGAAGGCGACAAGATGGAGCTCACGTCTGGCTTCAGCGCGCTGGAAAATATTTCGATCGACTATGCCGTGATGGAAAAGGCGAAGAATATCGCCGTGATTCCAGGCGACTTCGACTGGAGCGACATCGGTGCCTGGAAAGCGGTCGCCGACGCCATACCTGCCGATGCGCAAGGTAATACCAACAACAACTGCCAGACCATCGTCATTGACAGCCGCAATACGCATATCGAGACCACGGATCGCCTGGTCGCGGTGATCGGGCTCGATAATCTACTGGTGATCGACACGCCGGATGCACTACTAGTCGCCGACAAATCCAAGAGTCAGGAAGTGCGCGAAGTCGTCAGCCGCCTGAAGGCAAGTGGGCACGAGTCGCACAAGACGCATCGCACCGTGGCCCGTCCGTGGGGAACGTACACGATCTTGCAGGATGCGCCGGGTTTCAAGATCAAGCGCATCGCGGTCAAGCCGGGCGCGTCGCTGTCGCTGCAGATGCATCATCATCGCAGCGAACACTGGGTAGTCGTGTCCGGCAAAGCTGAAGTCGTCAACGGCGACCATACCATCGCGCTCGAGGCCAACCAATCGACCTACATCCCGGCCGGGAACAAGCATCGGCTGACCAACGTAGGCGATACGGAACTGGCCTTGATCGAGGTACAATGCGGCTCCTATTTGGGCGAGGATGACATCGTCCGCTTCGAAGATATATACGGCAGGGTTCAATAATGGCAGTAGGCATGTTGCGCTCGATATGGAGCTATCGCGGCTTCATATCCGGCAGCGTCAAGCGGGAGTTTCAGTCGCGTTACCGCAATTCGCTGCTGGGCGCTGCATGGACCGTGCTCAACCCGCTGGCGATGATCGTGGTGTACACGGTTATCTTCTCGCAGGTGATGAAGGCAAGGCTTCCCGGCGTCGATAATAATTTCGCATACAGTATTTATTTATGCGCTGGTGTCTTGACCTGGGGCTTGTTCGCTGAAGTCGTCGGACGTGCGCAGAACGTTTTTGTCGAACATGCGAACCTGATCAAGAAAATCAGTTTTCCGCGGATCTGCCTGCCGGTCATCGTCGTGTTGAACGCCGCAGTCAATTTCGGGATCATCTTCGGACTGTTCGTTGTATTCCTTATAGTGTCCGGCACATTTCCCGGCATGAGCTTTTTGGCGATGTTTCCGGTGCTGGCTATTCAGATCGTTTTTTCGGTCGGATTAGGTGTAACCGTCGGGGTACTGAATGTTTTCTTCCGTGACGTCGGCCAGTTTTTTGCGGTATTGCTGCAATTCTGGTTTTGGCTCACACCCGTCGTTTACCCGGCAGCGATTCTCCCGGCCTCCGTGCAGCCGTATATCAGCTGGAATCCGATGTTTCCGCTGGTAGCGGCATACCAGGACATCCTGGTGCATGGGAAGTGGCCGGATTGGGGAAGCCTGTTTGTGCCAGCGGTGCTGGCCTTGCTGTTTTGTGCAATCGGCATGCGTTTGTTCCGCAAGCGCGTTGGCGAAATCGTTGACGAGCTTTGACGCGCAGCATGCGTTATCTCAAGATCTTGATATTCCAGGCGCGACAACATCCTCTGGCTGCAACCAGACATAGCGTGATAACAAGAATCCATTAACCAATTATTTTTACCCATTCCGGATATAAAAATGAGTAATCCAACCACAGCGATCATTACCGGCATTACAGGGCAGGACGGCGCCTATCTCGCCGAGCTTCTGTTGAACAAGGGCTACAAGGTTTACGGTACTTATCGTCGTACCAGTTCCGTCAATTTCTGGCGGATCGAGGAACTTGGCATCGACAAGCACCCGAATCTGCATCTGGTCGAGTACGACCTGACTGATTTGAGCTCCAGCATTCGCCTGCTGCAGTCGACGGGGGCGACCGAGGTATACAACCTCGCTGCGCAGAGCTTCGTCGGCGTGTCCTTCGACCAGCCGGCGACGACCGCCGAGATCACAGGTATCGGCCCGCTCAACCTGCTCGAAGCCATTCGTATCGTCAATCCGTCCGTGCGCTTCTATCAGGCGTCGACGTCAGAAATGTTCGGCAAGGTGCAAGCGATTCCGCAAATCGAAAGTACGCCGTTTTATCCGCGCAGCCCGTACGGTGTGGCTAAGCTGTATGCGCATTGGATCACGATCAATTACCGCGAGTCGTACAACATTTTCGGCTGCAGCGGCATCCTGTTCAACCATGAGTCGCCGCTGCGTGGTCGCGAATTCGTCACGCGTAAAATCACCGACACGGTCGCCAAGATTCGTCTCGGCAAGCAAGACGTTTTGGAGCTGGGCAACATGGACGCCAAGCGTGACTGGGGCTATGCGAAGGAATACGTTGAGGGCATGTGGCGCATGCTGCAGGCAGATGAGCCGGATACCTTCGTGCTGGCGACCAATCGCACCGAAACCGTGCGCGATTTCGTGACCATGGCGTTCAAGGCGGCCGACTTCGAGTTGGAATGGCGCGGATCGGGCGAGAACGAAGTGGCGGTTGACGCGGTCAGCGGCAAGACGCTGGTGCGCGTGAATCCGAAGTTCTATCGTCCGGCAGAAGTCGAGCTTCTGATTGGCAATCCGGAGAAGGCGAAGGAAAAACTCGGCTGGGCTCCCCAAACGACGCTGGAGCAGTTGTGCCAGATGATGGTACAGGCTGATCTGCGGAGAAATGAGCGTGGTTTCTCCTTCTGACAAACCGTCTGCCGGGTCACGCGGCTGCGTGCTGCTGACCGGCGCCAACGGGTTTACCGGCAAGTATGTTCGTGCAGAACTGGAAGCGGCCGGCTACACCGTGGTTGGCGCTCTGGTCGGCGCCGCACGCGGACCACACGAAGTCACGCTGGACATCACATCGCCGGACAACTGCCGGCGCGTGATGGAAAAAGTGCGCCCGGATTACCTAGTGCATCTTGCGGCGATCAGCTTTGTGCAGCATGCCGATGCTGACGCGTTCTATCGCGTCAACGTCATCGGCACTATCAATTTGCTGCAGGCAATGGCCGATGCGCAGCTTGCGCCCGAGCGCGTGCTCATTGCGAGCAGCGCCAATGTGTACGGTAACGCGACTGCCGGTGTGATCTCTGAATCACAGCCACCGCAGCCGGTCAATCACTATGCCGTCAGTAAATTGGCGATGGAATTCATGGTGAAGACATGGAGCGATCGCTTGCCCGTCGTCATCACGCGTCCGTTCAACTACACCGGCGTCGGCCAGGAACCGCATTTCCTGGTACCGAAAATCGTGTCACACTTTGTGCAGCGCGCCCCTGTTATTGAACTGGGCAATCTGGATGTAGAACGGGATTTTTCCGATGTGCGCATGGTGGCGCGCGCCTATCGCGGGCTGCTTGAGAACGACTGCGCAGGGCAGACGGTGAATGTCTGCAGCGGCAGGCCGTATTCACTGCGCAGTATCGTGAGCATGATGCAGGAAATCGCAGGCTACGAAATTGAAGTGCGCGTCAATCCCGCCTTCGTGCGGCAGTCGGAAGTGAAAACCCTGGTGGGTTCGCCCGATAAACTGCGCGCGTTGGTTGGCGATCTCAATGTGTTTCCGCTTGATGAAACGCTGCGCTGGATGCATGCCGCCGGACTCGGACATTGACTACGCGTTCGGTCGACCAAAGCGGGCTGGAAGGCGGAGCCATCACTTGCCTGGACGAACGAGACATGGAACTTTTCAACCGCATACAGGTAGGCATCAATGCAGTGCCGATTCTGTCTCCGCTTACCGGCGTCGGGCAGTACACCTATCGGTTGATTACGGAACTACGCCAGATTTTGCCGCAAAAACCCTGGCTGTTTTACGGCACGTCATGGGGCCAGGAAATTCGCACGGCAGCGCCGGCCGGTGCGCGTGAAGTCAACAATGCCATCAAACGTTTTCTTCCGAACCCGCATGTCGTGACGCGCTTCCTGAAACAGTCGCGCTTTTCAAAGGGCGCGCGTGCGCACCGCATCAATCTTTACCATGAGCCGGCATTTCTTGCCTTCCGCTTTAACGGACCGTCCGTCGTAACCGTGCATGATATTTCCTGGGTGCGCCATCCGGAAACCCATCCCGCAGATCGTGTGCGTGAGATGAACCGCATCATGCCGAAAGTCGTCCAGCATGCCACGCATATTGTCGTGGATTCGGAGTTCGTGCGTGAAGAGGTGATGAGCTACTACGGCGTGGCGCCAGACCGGGTGACAACGGTACTGTTGGGCGTGTCGCCTGAGTTCATTCCTCTCAACGAACGTCAGTGCGCGCCAGCCCTGGACCAGTTCGGACTGCAATTCGGGCAATACCAGCTTGCGGTAGGGACGCTCGAGCCGCGCAAGAACCTGTCGACGGTCATTGCCGCTTTTTCACAGTTGCCGGACAACATACGCCGGCGGTTTCCGCTGGTGATCGCCGGCATGAACGGCTGGGGCATGGAGCGCTTTTCAGATAATCTGCGCCACATGATTTCCAAACAGGAAGTACGCATGCTGGGTTATGTCGCGCAACAGGATTTGCCAGCGCTGTATTCCGGCGCGCGCCTGTTCGTCTATCCCTCACTGTATGAGGGGTTCGGCTTGCCGCCACTAGAAGCCATGGCCTGTGGCGTACCGGTTATAGCATCGCGTCGCGCATCCCTGCCGGAAGTCGTCGGCGACGCCGGATTACTGGTGGAGCCGCTGGATGACGACACCATTGCCGCGCATATGCGTGCGTTAATTGATGATGATGCACTTCATGCCGCCTTGGGCGAAGCGGGTCGACTGCGCGCCCAGACGTTCACTTGGCGCAAATTCGCGCATGAGACAATAGCGGTTTACAAAAAAGTCGCCGCCTGAGTTAAATCGCACCACTCCTGTCACGCCGCTGTTGTGTGGCTGCAACCTGACCATCGTATTGAATCCGGCCCATGTCGATTAGCTGCTCCGTGGTGAGTTACCACAATCCTCCTGAACAGATTGCGCAGGTGCTACGCAGCATCGTTGCGACGCCCGGCATCGTGGCCTGTCTGGTCGACAATTCACGCGACGATAGCTTATCCGTAGTGGCGCAACAATTCGGCATACGCTATTTGCATCGGCCTGACAATCCCGGTTTTGGGGCGGCACACAATATTGCCATCGCCGACGCCCTGGCGAGCGGGTCGACCTATCATCTTGTGCTCAATCCGGATATCAGCTTTTCCGCAGACGTGATTCCGGCGTTGCATGCCTACATGGAATCGCATCACGATATCGGCTTGATCATGCCGGACATCCGTTATCCCGACGGTAGTCGGCAGCATCTATGCAAGCTGCTGCCACATCCCGTCGACTTGCTGGTGCGTCGATTCATGCCGCCCTTGTATCGCTTGAGCGGGCGTCTCGACACCTACGAAATGCGGCGTGCAGACTATGACGGCATCATGGACGTACCTGCGCTGTCCGGTTGCTTCATGTTTCTGCGTTCTTCGATCCTTGAAAAAACCGGCGGTTTTGACGATCGCTTCTTCATGTACATGGAGGACGTCGACCTGTCGCGGCGCATCGGACAACTATCGCGGACCGTATTCTTTCCGTTTGTCTCGATTGTGCATGCGTACGAGAAGGGCTCGTACAAGAATCGGAAGCTGCTGACATACCATATTCGATCGGCGATCCGTTACTTCAATAAATGGGGTTGGTTTTTCGACGCTCAGCGCAGTGCAGTTAACCGCAAGGCATTGCAATGTCAGATGCAATCACAGACGCCGGCTGCCGAAGCGGCCTCGCTGAGCAATCGGAAATAGGCATAGGGCGATGAAAAGCGTTCTGATCGACCTGACGCAACTTCCGCTGGAACGCACCGGCGTCGGAATCTATGCGGTCAACTACGTGCGGCGACTGCAAACAATGGCAGGTGATCTGCGCTTGCAATTTCTTGTGCTCGATGATGATGCCGAACTGCTTGCACTGGTTCAGGCGATTCCTCATGCCGTTGCAATCCGCCTGAAGGCGGCGCTGTTCCGCCGATTTGTTTTCCGCGTATTACTTGAGCAGCTCATCATTCCGCTGCTGGCAATCACCAGACGCATCGACGCGGTGCATTCGCTGCACTACAGTTTTCCATTATTGACTTTTGGGCGTTTTAAGCGGTTCGTCACGGTGTGTGACATGTCGTTCTTCCTGTTTCCTGAACTGCATGTGCCGGTCAAACGCTTGTTCTTTCAGTTTTTCATCCGGCAGCTTTCAAAGGTCAACGGACTGTTATTCATTTCGGCGTCGACCATGCATGATTTCATGCGGTTTTTTCCGAATTGCGAAGCAGCCAGATGTGTCATTCCGCTCGGTACGGATCTGGGACGTCTGAATGCGGCGCCCGATGCAGCGGTATTACAGGACTTGCGCCGTAAATTGGAGATCGATCGTTTTATCTTGTATGTCGGCACGATCGAGCCGCGCAAAAACATTCTCGGCTTAGTCAAAGCTTTCGAACAATGCGCTGCAGCATATCCCGATCTGAAGCTCGTAATTGCTGGCAAGCTCGGATGGGATTACGAGGACGTACTGCGCTATATAAACGATTCGCGCATCAGTGGGCGCATCGTATTGGCGGGCTACATCAATGAAGCGGAAAAACATGCCTTGATGAAATCGGCGCTGCTGTTTACCTATGTGTCGTTTTACGAAGGATTCGGCCTGCCAGTTCTGGAAGGCATGGCGGCTGGCGTGCCAACCATTACCAGCAATATTTCGTCGATGCCGGAAGTGGCTGGGAATGGCGCCGTGCAGGTTGACCCAAAGGATGTGGCCCAAATTGCCACCGCAATGCGACGACTGCTGGACGATCCAAACGAGCGCACCCGCTTGAAAGAGCAGGGCTTGGTGCAAAGCCGCCTGTTCACTTGGGAAAATATGACCGCTAGGTCGCTCGGGTTTTACCGCCAGGTATTGGGAAATGAAAAAGCGCTGACACCCGTGATAGGGTTGAAAGACTAGACGCTGTGCATACCCTGCGCTTTTTCGTTTTCAATCTGTTTGGCCACACGCTACCGATGGTGGTGGCGCTCGTGTCAGTTCCCGTCATTGCGCACTTCGCCGGTGTCGAAAGACTCGGAGCGCTCGGCGTGTTGTGGGCGCTGGTCGGGTATTTCAGTTTTCTCGATTTTGGTCTCAGCCGGGTAGTCACGCGCCGTGTTGCACAAGCCGCTGAACATGGACGATTGCCGGATGAGCTTGCCGACTTGCGCGGCTTCTTTTGGAGGCGGGCAGTGCCGGCGTTGGTCGTCATCGGCCTGCTGCTGCTTGCAGCACGCGGTGTGTTTGCCCGCTTTCTGCCGCCGGGCCAACTAGGTGCCGAGCTGGCGGCAGGCTGGACATGGATTTGCATCAGCATTCCGGTCACGCTTGCCACCAACTGGCTGCGCGGTGCGCTGGAGGGCGTGCATCGTTTTGCACGCGTGAATCTGATGCGCACCGTGTTTGGCGCATGGACCTATGCTGCTCCGGCCATTGCGGCACTTTATATGCCGACCCTGGATGCCATGATCATTGGTATTGTCCTGGGGCGTGTGCTTGCGCTCGCTGCGCATGTTTTGGCTTGCCTGCAGACGGAACGCGGCCTACTTGTCGGGCCCGTGCCGGCAAAGCAAGCCGGAGTCGGCTTGTTTTTTCAGGAGGGCGGCTGGATCACGCTGTCCAATGTGATCAGCCCGCTGCTGCTGTACTCGGACCGTTTCATCCTGGCCGCGCTGATGCCGCCGAAGGCGGTCGCCTGGTATGTCACCTCACAGGAAGTGTTGTTGCGCACGACGGTCATTCCCGCCGCGCTGGCCGGCGTTCTGTTTCCGAAGTTTGCAGGCAATGTCGATGCGCGCAGCGAAGTGCAGCTTGCTGCTGTGTATCAGCGAGGGATACGCGTCATCGCCGCAATCATGCTGCCGCTGTGTGCACTGGCGGCAGCCGGAGCCTATGACGGCTTGCGCCTGTGGCTGGGAGAGGGTTTCGCGGCGAACGGCTATCGCGTGGTGGAGACGGTGGCGATCGGTATTTTCGTCTATGCGATTTCCCATTTGCCGCATGCGTGGCTGCAGGCAATGGGGCGCGCGCACTTGACGGCCAAAGTGCATTTGTTCGAGCTGCCGCTGTATGCGATTGGCTTGTATGCCAGTGTGACGCATTGGGGTATTGCTGGCGCCGCCTGGATGTGGGTGTTGCGCATTTTCCTCGATTGTCTGTTGCTGCTCAGACTAGTCGGGCAGGAAAGCGCAAAGCCAGTCGCCATGCCGCTGATTGTCGGCACGCTTTTTATCGCACTGATGGGCATGTTTTCCGGGCCGGGATGGGATTGGCAGTGGCGTGCAGGAATTTGCCTTGTCGCTTTTTGGGGGAGCCTGGCACTTTCCTGGTTTGGTTTCCTGCATCAAGACGATCGCATTGAGAGCTCCCGGCTGCGCGGATTGATGAAATCGTTGCAAAAGAACTAATATTCGACGGAAGTTTGCCAAAAATAAACGCATTTGCGTGATAAACGTCTAGCAATAATTTAGACTGTCACATTCTTTCGCCCGGCGAACTTCTGACAACCTTCATTTGCACGTATCACAGTGCATGGAAAGCGATTGGCGCGCCGACAGGCGCGATATCGTCCAACAATACATGTCGTCTTTTCTCATCAGTTTCATCGTTTCCGCTCTTCTGACCCTGTTCATCATCAAGCATGCACATTTGCATAGCGTTGCCATGGACACGGACCTCCACGGCGTGCAGAAAGTGCATGCCGAGGCAGTGCCGCGCATCGGTGGCCTAAGCATCTTTATTGCCGTCATTATTGCCGGGGTCGTCGCCATGCTGCGCACGCCGCCTATCGGACAAGGTGTGTTGCTGCTCCTGTTGTGTTCCTCGGTGGCATTTCTCGGCGGCATCGTTGAAGACTTCACAAAAAAGGTCCGGCCATCTCGTCGTCTGCTACTGACGATGGGCGCGGCAGCAATGGGTTATTTTCTGCTTGACGCACGGATCGAGCGCATCGACTGGATCTGGTTTGACTGGTCGCTAACCCAAATATGGATCGCCTTGCCCTTGACCGTGCTGGCAGTGGCAGGCATCGCGAATGCCGTTAATATCATCGACGGCTTCAACGGTCTGGCTACGGTAGTCACCATCTGCATGTTGCTGTCGCTCGGCTACGTCGCGTTTCAAGTCAACGATACCTTCATCCTGGTTGCGGCGTTGATCGTGGCCGGTGCGGCCGCAGGCTTTCTTGTGTGGAATTATCCGGCCGGCCTGATTTTCCTTGGTGACGGCGGCGCATACTTCCTTGGCTTCATGTTGGGCGAACTGGCGGTCCTGCTGGTGATGCGCAATCCGGAAGTGTCGAGCTGGTATGCGGCGCTGCTGTTGCTGTATCCCGTCTTCGAGACACTTTTTTCGGCCTACCGCCGCTTGTTTCTGCGCGGACGCTCGCCCGGCACGCCGGATGGCATTCATTTGCACAGCTTGATTTTTCGCCGCATTGTGTTGTGGGCAGTCGGACCGCGCGATGCGCGCACGCTGAACCTGCACAATGCCATGACTTCGCCTTATTTATGGTTGCTTTCCCTGCTGGCAGTCGTGCCGGCAACGCTGTTCTGGCGGCACACTGGCGTATTGATGTCGTTCTGCCTGCTGTTCATCGTGACGTATGTTTGGTTGTATTCGCGCATTGTGCGATTCAGGTCGCCGCGATGGATGTTTCTCGGTAAAAAGAAGTGAATTTCTTGTCGCTGCAAGTAATGCGCTGATCGGCGGATCGCAGCGGCGGAAACTTCCGCAATGGTTTTAACTCTTGTTCTTTTGGGTCTCGTTTAATCATGTCTACTCTTTCGCAAAGCATTTTCAAGGCCTACGACATTCGCGGCATCGTCGGCAAGACACTCGACATTGGCGTGGCACGCCACATCGGCCAGGCATTCGGTACCGCGGCCCGCCTCAAGGAGGAGCAGACGGTCGTCATCGGCCGCGACGGCCGCCTGTCCGGGCCGGAATTGTCAGCCGCCCTCGCATCCGGCCTGCAGCGCGCCGGCATCAATGTGATCGACCTGGGCGTGGTGGCCACCCCGATGCTGTACTACGCCACCCATATACTCGATGCGCAATCCGGCATCATGGTCACCGGCAGCCACAACCCGCCCGACTACAACGGCTTCAAGATGGTGCTGGGCGGTGAAGCCATTTACGGCGACACCATCCAGGCGCTGTACCAGCGCATCGTCAAGGCAGACTTTGCCAGCGGCAATGGCAGCTATACCACCCATGACATCAAGCAAGCCTATCTGCAGCGCATCACCGACGACGTGAAGATGGCGCGCCCAATGAAGATTGCCATCGATTGCGGCAATGGCGTGGCTGGCGCGTTTGCCGGCGACCTGTATCGCGCGATGGGGTGCGAAGTAATTGAATTGTTTTGCGAAGTCGATGGCACCTTCCCGAACCACCACCCCGACCCCGCGCATCCGGAAAACCTGCAAGACTTGATCCGCTGCCTGAAGGAAACTGATGCCGAAATCGGTCTGGCCTTCGATGGCGATGGCGACCGCCTGGGCGTGGTCACCAAAGATGGCCAAATCATTTATCCGGACCGGCAATTGATGTTGTTTGCCGCCGATGTGCTCACCCGCCATCCGGGCCGCGAAATCCTGTACGACGTCAAATGCACGCGCCATATCGCGCCGTGGGTCAAGCAGCATGGCGGCCAGCCGCTGATGTGGAAGACCGGGCATTCGCTGGTCAAGGCCAAGCTGCGTGAAACCGGCGCACCGCTGGGCGGAGAAATGAGTGGGCATGTGTTTTTCAAGGACCGCTGGTACGGCTTTGACGATGGTTTGTATGCAGGCGCGCGCTTGCTGGAATTGCTGTCGCGCATGGCCGACCCGTCGGCGGTATTGAATGCCTTGCCGCAAGCATCGAGCACGCCGGAATTGCATCTGCACCTGGAAGAAGGCGAGAACGTCGAACTGATCGGCAAGATGCAGCGCGACGCGACCTTCCCGAGTGCCGAACAGATCGTCACCATCGATGGCTTGCGGGTCGAGTATGCGGATGGTTTCGGGCTGGCGCGCTCATCCAACACCACGCCGGTGGTGGTGATGCGCTTCGAGGGGGAATCCGACGCAGCGCTCAAGCGTATCCAGGAAGAATTCCGCATCGCGATCATGGCTGCCAAGTCGGACGCAGTACTGCCGTTCTGATCAAACAGGATCCGGCGTGAAGATACTGATCGTACGTGTTTCTTCGCTCGGCGATGTGGTGCACAACATGCCGATGGTCGCCGATATCCTGCGGCACTATCCGGATGCGCACATCGACTGGGTGGTGGAAGAAGCGTACGAAAACCTGGTGCGCCTGAACACAGGCGTGCGACACATCATTCCGTATGCCCTGCGGCGTTGGCGCAAGAGTCTGCTCTCTGCATCGACGCGCGCCGAGATGCGCATCTTCCATCAGCGCTTGCGCGCCGAAACCTACGATATCGTGTTCGACACGCAAGGCCTGCTCAAGACTGGCGTGGTGATGCGGATGGCGCGTCTTGCCCCAGGCGGCAAGCGCGTAGGACTGGCCAACGGCACCGAGGGTTCCGGCTATGAAGGCGCATCACGGATTTTCCATACGATGAGCGTGCCGGTCGGTGTACGCACACACGCCGTCATGCGCGGCCGTTTGGTCGCCGCTGCGGCACTCGGTTACACGGTGGATCAGCCCGCGGATTTCAGTCTGCGCGCTCCTGACATGCCGCAACCCGCGTGGTTGCCTTCAATACCGTACGCAGCTTTCTTCCATGCGACCGCGCGTCCTTCGAAACAATGGATGCCGGAACGCTGGGTCCAGATTGCGCGCCTGCTTGCTGAACGCGGCATGCCGGTCTTGCTGCCCTGGGGCAGCGAGGCGGAGAAACAGGCGGCGCAACAACTCGCTGCGCATATGCCGAACGCACACGTGCTGCCCAAACTGCCGATGATGGAAGCCGTCCTGCTCGCGCAGCGTGCCACGCTCGCCATTGGCGTCGATACCGGACTCACGCATATCGCGGCCGCCTATAAGCGTCCGACCATCGAGCTGTACTGCGATTCGCCGCGCTGGAAGACGGAAGGCAACTGGTCGCCAAACATCATCAACCTCGGCGATCTTGGCACGCCGCCGTCGGTGGATGATGTGGCAAACGCAGTAAGGCAGTTGCTCGGCCCGGCGAACCAGACGGCTTCAGCGGGAACCGGCAACGCATGACGCGCCTTCTCTATTCGATCGCCTGGTGGCTGGCGTTGCCGCTGGTGCTTGGTCGTCTCTGGTGGCGTGGCCGCAAGGAGCCGGGTTACCGCCAGCACATGGCGGAGCGCTTCGGTTTCTATTCAAAAAAACCTGCACAAAACCTGATCTGGGTGCACGCCGTCTCCGTCGGCGAAACTCGCGCCGCCGAACCGCTGGTGGATGCCTTGCTGCGCGCCTATCCTGAACACGCGATCCTGCTGACGCATATGACGCCCACCGGACGCGCAACCGGACAAGCGCTGTTCGGCAAACATGGTGCACGGCTGACGCAGTGCTATCTGCCGTATGACACCGGCTGGATGATGCGGCGTTTCCTGCGCCATTTCGCGCCATGCATCTGCATCTTGATGGAAACCGAGGTCTGGCCGAACCTGATCGCGCAATGTGTCTCGCTGCACGTGCCGGTTGCGCTGGTCAATGCGCGCCTGTCGGAGCGCTCGCTGGCCAAGGCCCAGCGATTGTCGGCATTGATGTCGGAAGCGGCACGCGGATTTTCCTGTGTCGCGGCGCAGACGGATGCCGATGCGGAACGCTTGCGCAGATTCGGCGCGCCAAATGTACACGTGACGGGCAGCGTCAAGTTCGACGTTACGCCGCCCGAGCAGGCGCTTGCCAAAGGCGCGGCGTTGCGTGCACAGATGGGTGCGCAGCCTGTGCTGCTGTGCGCCAGCACGCGCGAAGGCGAAGAGAACTTGATCCTCGACGCGCTCACGACGTCCGGCATGGACGACGTTTTGACGGTCCTTGTGCCGCGCCATCCGCAGCGTTTCGATGAAGTGGCGAAGATGATCGAAGCGCGCGGCTTGGAGATGTGCCGACGCTCCGCACTGGATGCCGATGCCATTGCATCGGATGTGCGCGTGATGCTCGGCGATTCGATGGGGGAAATGTTTGCGTATTACGCCGCATGCGACATCGCGTTCATCGGCGGCAGCTTGCTGCCGCTCGGCGGACAGAATCTGATCGAGGCTTGCGCGGTCGGCAAGCCGGTGCTGATCGGCCCGCATACCTTCAACTTTGCCACCGTGAGCGAAGACGCGATTGCCGTCGGTGCAGCCTTGCGCATTCCGGATGCTGCAGCGATGATCGCGGCGGCGATGAAGTTGCTGCATACCGACACAGAACTCGCGAACATGGGTAGCAATGCCCAAGCCTTTGCGCAGCAGCACCGCGGCGCTACTGAGCGGACCATGGCGTTGTTGAAGCCGCTTATTTAGTTTACGGCGTCGTCTCGTTCAATCTACCCTCAAATGTCCGATACAGCTTGATCGCATTCAGGCGAAGTGTCATTTCTTATAAAGCATTTCCGATAGCGCTTCGTGCACTACTTCAATCACGGTTACCACCGTAGCGGCACTTTATGGAAAGTACGCTTTCGTCCCTGCCGGACGCAGGGCAAAACCTATGTGCTGGTCGGTTACCGCTACATCAAGCTCAATCTGGAGCCATGGTTAAGTATTAGCGCGATCATCTCTTGAGTCTCCATCGCGTCAATGCGGAAGCCAGGCCAGCATCCTAAAGCCAGCCGTAGCGGCAGTATTAGTGGCTGGTGCGGGATGAAGAACGAGGGCGTCTTGCTATCGGGCCCTATTTAAGACTGAACTCAATCCTGCAGTGGTGGAAAGTGTTCGTCGCACCACGAATGGCGGTTGTCTGGTGAACATTGGGCGTTTTCTGGCGCAGATAGAGACAGCGTTGGGGACGCCGAAAAACACCGGGCAAGTCTGGCTGGCCCAAAGTGGTGCCAATTCACTCAGTGTTTGAGTCGGCGGTTGGCAAAGGGCGGCAAGAGGAGGATGTTAGCTATCGAAGGAATGCCATGAATATGGGAATTGCGTTTCTAGCAATAAAAGTTTATGTTTTGGTAATTACTTTTTCAAGCCAGATATGTGATGTCGTGCTTCGACCATGTTTGAGAAATTAATCGTCGTCTATCTCTTATGCCTATAAGGAAGCAGCAAGATATCGGCATACACGGGACGCAGAGAATGGGCAAACCAAGTGATTAAACGACCCAAAATCTCCATCAATTATCTACATTAACTATGCAAAAACCGAATGAGATTTCAATTGCAATCAAGCTGATCTACCTTACGCTTATTGGCTCGTTAATCTTGGACGTTTATGAATTATGGATTGAGCGGTTAGGGGTTGCTGAATCAGTTTTGTCTTGGACGGTTTACCTGTTAATAGCGTTAATTCCGTACGGTCTGAATAATAGAAGAAAAGGGGCCCGTACCGCTTATTGCGCAATTTTTTTCATTTCTGTTGTATTTATCGCGCTATTTGCATTTTCCCCGGGAGCGATGTCATCCCTTCGCTGGTTGGCTGTCGGCGTTTGTACAGCACTGGATGTCTGGATACTAGTCCTGTTGTTTTCCCCCGCTGCCTCCTCTTGGCTAAATAAAGAGGCTACCTCAAGATAATTCGCCTTTTGATTCGATTGCGTATCTACGCGCTTAATGCGCGTTTCTGTCCTCCGCACTGTTCCTTTAGTGATTTCACTGCGCGAGCTTCTATTTCTTTCTAATTTAGGTTCTAACTATGCCGTTTCCAATAATTCCGCCAGCGGTTTTGACTACTGCCAAATTCCTTAAAGACGTTTTTAGCTGGATGAATCGAGGAAAATCTGACGCGGGAGACGGGAGCGATAAAGTACCACCGATACCTTCGATGTACGATCCTAATAATATTGATGGCTATTCGCGGGATCCAATTAGCGGAGAATGGAAACATCCCTATCAAGAAACAACTGTAGAAAAGGCCACAGAGCTAGAACGTAAGCACGACATACGACAGGAGATTAAGGATGCAATTGACCGCGCTGCGGACGACGCAAACCGAGATGCCTATCGGCCATTCATAGATCCTGTGTGTCGTGATGACTTTGAGAAAGCCCAACGCCCCCCACGCAAAGACCCCCTAACCCTCGACCTCGACGGCGACGGCATCGAAACCGTCGCCGCTTCTTCAAACCTTCTGTTCGACCATGATGGCGACGGCATAAAAACCGGTACCGGCTGGATCAAGTCCGACGACGGTTTCCTCGTCCTCGACCGCAACGGCGACGGTGCTATCGAAAACGGCACCGAACTGTTCGGCGATTCCACGCCTGACAACAACGGTATTACGAGTGGCAATCCATCCGGCAAAATGGCCGACGGTTTCGCGGCACTGAAACAGGAAGACACCAACAAGGACGGCAAGGTCGACAGCGCAGATGCTCACTGGAGCCAGTTGCGCGTCTGGCGCGATTTGAACCAGGACGGAATTTCGCAAGCCAGCGAACTATTTACGTTCAACCAGCTTGGCATTACCAGCTTCACTACGACCAAGGCCGCCAATAACCAGACGCTCGCCGACGGCAATCAAATCGCTGACCTCGGAAGCTACACCAAATCCGACGGATCTCTCGGCACAATGGGCGATGTCGCCAAGATGGGCGACGTGAACCTTGCAGAAGATACCTTCCATCGCGAATTCCCGGACCAGATTCCTTTGGCCGAAGGGGTTGCGGCACTGCCCGAAATGCATGGTTCCGGCAAGGTGCGCGATTTGCATGAAGCGGCGAGTCAGTCCGTGGAGCTGAAAGACTTGCTGACCCAGTTCAGCCAGGCGAGCACACGACAGGAGCAACATGCGTTGCTTGATCATATGCTGGATGCGTGGGCCGACACGTCGGGATTTATTGAATCACTGCGAGCACGCATGCAATCGATTTATGGGCCAGATGCAGGTGCGAATTACACTTCCTTCGGAGACGATGACATAACCGATTACTATGCGACCGACGAAAACGGAGCATATATCTATGCTGGAGGTGGCGGTGGCGTAATTCCCCAGCATGTCGTCGAGCCGGAGTGGAAAACGGTCATCGCTGCCTGGGAGCAAAAGATCCATATCCTTGAGGCCTTCAATGGTAGGTACTTTTTTAATCTGGGTGGCAGCGGAGAGGCAGGTAGTGGCGGGGCGGGGGCAACATCCACTGGCGGTGGGGGAGGCGGCGGAAGTATCGCGGTAGCGCCGTCGATTACCGTTTCATTTACACAAGACCAAATCGGGTTTCTGGACAGCGCATACAACTCCTTGAAAGAATCGATTTATTCCTCCCTGATTCTTCAGACGAGGCTCAAACCTTTGTTCGACCAGATTGACTTGGTGATCGATGCCGATGGCGTCAGACTGGATTTCTCGCGACTGAAGCAGACGTTCGACTCGCAAATCGCAAACGATCCGTTGAATGGGATGGCGGACATGATCGAGTTCAACCTGTATGCGGGCCGCATGCTTCGTGCGACCGAGTGGAGCGGCCACACCTGGATGGAACAATATATTCGCAACGTGCCGATGAGTGACGACTTGCAGCTTCTCTATCGAGAGCTTGGAGTCAAGATGGTCGGGCAATCCGATTTCTCCACCACCGGATCATCTTCGCACGACATCATTGTTGCCGGAGAGAGTGCAGATTCCGTTCAAGGGGATGGCGGAGACGATATTCTGTTCGGAGGTGGCGGCGCTGATGTCCTGGACGGCGGTAATGACGACGATGCGCTATACGGCCAAGCCGGCAACGACTATCTCAAGGGTGGCGTCGGCGACGACTTGCTGTCCGGCGGCGATGGCGTCGATACCTTGAACGGCGGCGCAGGGAACGATACGCTCGATGGCGGAAGCGGCAATGACAAGCTGGAAGGCGACACCGGCAACAACACCTATCTGTTCGGGCGGGGCGACGGCCAGGATGTGATCGGGTACTTCAGCAATACCGCTGTCGGCAAGCTCAGCACGCTGCAGTTCAAGGATGGGGTGCTGCCGGCCGAGATCGCGCTCAAGCAGGTCAGTGGTGTGTTAGGCACTGCCTCGGATCTGGAGGTGAGCATTGCGGGCACGACGGACAAGGTCACGATCCAGGGCTTCTTCCAGGGTAATGACTTGGGCAACAGCTATAACCCGGTGCAGCAGATCCAGTTCGCCGACGGCACGGTCTGGGATGTCTCTGCCGTAGTCGCAAAGCTGTTTAGTGGCAGCAGTGGTGCGGACGACATTACCGGCTCGGGTACGGCCGACACCTTGTATGGGCAGGCCGGCAACGACTATCTCAAGGGTGGCGCCGGAAACGACCTGCTGTCTGGCGGCGACGGTGACGATCGCTTGAACGGCGGGGCGGGCAACGATACGCTCGATGGTGGAAGCGGCAATGACAAGCTCGAAGGCGACACTGGCAACAACACGTACCTGTTCGGGCGGGGCGACGGCCAGGATGCGATTGGCTATTACTTCGACACGACGGCCGGCAAGCTTGGCACGCTGCAGTTCAAGGATGGCGTGCAGCCGGCCGAGATCGCGCTCAAGCAGGTCAGCGGTGTGTTAGGTACTGCCACCGACCTGGAGGTGAGCATTGCAGGCACGACTGACAAGATCACGATCCAGGGCTTCTTCCAGGATAACAATCCTGGCAACAGCTACAACCCGGTGCAGCAAATTCAGTTCGCCGACGGCACGACCTGGCAGTTCGCAACTATTCTTACTCGGTTGGGAATGGGGACGGATGGGAATGATAACGTTACAGGTACATTGAACAGCGATTTGCTCAATGGAGGTGCTGGAAATGACACACTTAACGGTGCGGCAGGTAACGATGTCCTATATGGTGGTGAAGGTGCCGATGCGTTGTCTGGCGGTGCGGACAATGATACGTTGGAAGGAGGTGCTGGTGACGATCGCTTGAACGGCGGCGCGGGCAACGACACGCTCGATGGCGGCGCTGGCAATGACAAGCTCGAAGGCGAGACCGGCAACAACACGTACCTGTTCGGGCGGGGTGACGGGCAGGATGCGATCGGCTATTACAACGACACCACGGCCGGCAAGCTTGGCACGCTGCAGTTCAAGGAAAGCGTGCTGCCGGCCGACATTGTGCTGCGGCAGGTCAACGGTTTGCTGGGCACGGCCAGCGACCTGGAAGTGGGTATCGCGGGCACGACGGACAAGGTCACGATCCAGGGCTTCTTCCAGGATAACAATCCTGGCAACAGCTACAACCC